>Ga0208150_1000045_pt1 | contig 47104 bp, 68 predicted proteins | sample DEB08_DNA_8_FD_184534 | JGI IMG/M metagenome (GOLD analysis project Ga0208150, IMG submission 184534) | Aqueous microbial communities from the Delaware River and Bay under freshwater to marine salinity gradient to study organic matter... | ecosystem: Environmental > Aquatic > Marine > Coastal ...
TCTACTACTAGTGGAAATCTATTTGCCATTCTCTAAATCCTGTTCTTTTTTATATTTATCGTATATTTACAATGCTGCTATTCTTGCTTGAAAGTCAGCAAAGTCTGCGCTTGCTGCTACTTCAGATTGCAATGTTGCTAAACTTACATAACCCGGAATAACACCATTTACAGCATCAACAAGTAATGTACTATCGTCGGCAAACACACTACCTTTTATATCAGTTGTAACATTGCCATCTTCTAATGCTGCTATGTCAGCATAAACCTCTGTAAAGTTTTCATTAATTTTAATCATTGCATCGCGGAGAGGATCACCCCCTCCGCTATTTGCTTTTGTTCCAACATTAATTATTTTTTGTGCCATTATACTCTCCCTACCACTACTTCAACTATACCGCGGTCTTCGTGATCTTTGACACCGACTGCTTTACCTATTACTTGTCCAACGCCTGGAGAGTTGTTTACTATTGCATAACCCGGAACGGCACTAGTTACAAGCATATCACCTTTTTGCACCCGACCTATTACTTTACATGGCACACGCCCTGTTAGAGCTAAACCTACTACATTGTCGCCTTCTAATGCGCTATTCATTAGGTGCGCTGGATTTGTAGTTACAACACCTGCTACACTAGTTTGACCTTTTGCAGTGCATACGGTTACTTCTTGTTCGCCACCAAATACTAGAACGGTACCTGGCTCATAATCAGCATCCCCTAAATAATTTTCAGCAAGGTCAGCATATAATGCACTAGTTGCTTCACCATTAAATGTAGTTGCCCAAACCGTATTATAACGATTTAAACTTCCACCTATGCTAACAGCGTTATCTCCTGTTGCATTACCGCTTGTGTTTGCAGGGCCTAAGATGTTACCAGATGAATCAACAGAGAACACCGTGTTAGCACCGTCATCTAAGTTAATTGTAAATGTACCACCTAGCACACCACTTGCAAAATCAATGCCTGTCATATCAGCAATACTTGTTGCAGTACCACCAAGACTAATACTTGTACTACCAATAGTAATACTGCTGTTAGCTAGTTCTGCATTACTAACACCGTTTGCTTTAATGCCAACCCATCCGTCTGTAATTTCAAAGTTTGCACTATCAAAACTTGCTAGACCACTTGCTGCTTGTATAGCTGCTGCATCACCTGTAGGTGCTGCTGCTGTTGCTGTTGCTATAGTCATGTTCAGTTTGCTTTGATCTATAGCTGCTGTTGCGCTTATATCGCCGTTAACAATCACACCTGACGAAATAGCTGCTGTTATTGTGTTAGGAATAAGTGGATCATATGTCAAACCAATATCACCAGTTACTGCCATATTTTCACTGAGTTGATCAGTTACTGAACCTTGACCAGTAAAGCCTAAAATTTGTGCTTGAATAGTGTTACCTGCACCTGTGATAGTTACGTCACCAATATCATTTAATTCATCAGTTTTATTATCAACATAGTTTTTAGTTGCTGCATCACTTAAAGCAAGTGGATCTGAAACATTTATAACTCTATTGCTACCAACATTAAGGTTGCCGTTCATTGGTGTTTCGCTATAACCTGGACCACCCAAGCTCATAACTCCTGGACCAATTGTGCTTACACCAGTTGCTCCGTCTCTATCAAAGCCTAAACGTGCATTGATATATCCTTCAACTGCTGTTTGTGTTGGTACTGCATCACCTTTTGCATCTGTAAAAGTGTCATCATTTGAGAATTCATTTACACGTACACCTCGTTTAAATCCAATACCGTCAATATTTGTAAGAACAAGTGCAGCGTTAAATGTAACAGCACCAGTACCTTGGTCAACCGTAAAGAATCTACCTACACGGAAGAAACCATCTTGGTCAGTTAAAACACTAAACACACGACCTTTGTTTCTTTCTTGTGTTTGTGCCGCTGATTTATTGCCAGTGCTGTCAATAGCATCGTTAGTAGACACTGCTTCATAACCAAACGGCTGACCGTAAATACGTTCTGGATAGTTTGCAGTATTAAATCCACCAACACCGATGTCCAGCATATCATGACCGGTTGCACGACATGTACTGATGTTAACGGTAATTTCTGCTTCTTCGCCACCTGCTAAGCCACCTTTTAATGTTATACCTGCGCCGTTTGTACCTGTATAAAGAGCTGCACCTAAGCCGCCGTATACACTACCTGACAATTGTGGAAAGTTGATATCACTATTAGCAACTTCTGTAATTTCTATTATACCAACCGTACGTGTTACGTTTCCAAAACTTGCATGAGTAGCACCACTGAAATCATATTCAGCATATGCATCAATTGTATAAGTTTTACCGCCCCATGAAACAAGCATTTCGCCGCCTGCAATTCTTGCTTGATCTGTGCTATCAAGCGGGCTTATTGCAATAAATCTACTACCATCTGTTGAAGTTGTTGCCGCTGTGTTACCAAGTGTAATTAAAGAACTTGGTGCAGGTGATGATGCAGTCCCTACAATATCTGTATAGTTAGGATCAACGGTAGAATTGCTGTTAAAGAAAACTTCAGTTACACCACAAATTGCACTATCAACAACTAGATCTATATATCTAAAGTTTGCATCAAATGTTACAACTTTTTGATCTCCAGTTGCATTCACACCCCCTGTAATTGTAGTGGTGAATGCAATTGTTCTATAAGTGTAATCTGTAGTATCATCTGTAAATACAAAGGCTGTACTTGGTCTAACAGGTAGCTCTTCTTCTGGGAAGTTGTCTAAAACAAAGTTTTGTTTATGTCTTACAACAATTCTATTATCGTGTAATGTAGCTTCTTGTAATCCATTTTCGGCCGTACCTTCGATACCTGTGCCTAAGTTAAACGTCCAAACCTTACCATCAATAATAGGTGTACTATCATCTAATTGTGCTACGCCTGTTGTTACACTTGCTGTAACAATTGCACCACTTGATACACTATCAATAGTAATTGTTACATCGTTTGTGCTTGTAGCACCGCCTAGGTATTGTCCATCGATAACAATAGTTTCGCCTTGTGCATATCCGCCGCCACCATCGTCTACAATTACACCATAGCCGTCTGTACGAGTTTTAGTGATTGTAAGTTGAGCATTTGTACTAGGTGTAGCAGTTCCGCCTGTAACAACGGTTGCATAATCGGTGGCATCAAAGCTGTAAGAACCTAGTCTAAAATCTTCACCATTTGCATTAGTAATTTCATAAGGCTGATACAACCCACTTCCATGATAAATTTCCGCTTCACTAACATTCAATGGATAACCAGACAAGTCATATGCAAAAACTTTGAGTGCACCTGTGTCTGCATCATATTCTTGAGATGTAAAACTACTAGGTATGCCTGCTGAACCGGTTGGAGTTGTACAGGTTTCAGTTGTATTAAACGTACCTGTTATATCATACAAGTAAAGTCTTTTATTTCCTTCACCTTTAAAACTAATTTTAGCAGTTGCAGTTGCTGATTTACTTGCTAGGCCGCCTGTACCTGCAGAGTAAGCTGTTCCGTCTTCACCATTTGTCAAACCACTATCGATATACAAATCAAAGTTATTGGCATCAATTACACTTATATAGAATGTTCTACCATTTAACTCAATCATACCTGTTACACTGCTTATTGTTACAACATCATTGCTTGATAATCCGTGTGCTGTAGCAGTTACACGCACTGGGTTGGTTGTACTGGTGCTTGTAATACTTGCGTTGATTGCACCTTGTGATAATAATTGATCAGCTACCACGGTACCTGGTGTTGCGCTGGCAAAGTCTAAATATCCTGCAGATCTAAATACCTTTGCAGGAAATACCATGTCATCGGCAAGAGTCACATCAGTTGGAATCTCATCTGGATCAGCACCTGCTGCAACAAGACCATAGAATCCATAAGAGTTGTTACCACTCAAACTGCGGATTTGGGAACCTTTATCAGCCATATAACCAGTATGACAATAGTATGTAAACATACTAACAAGTTCTGCAAGTGCATTGTTTGTAAGCAATGCACCGTAACCTAAGTCGTTAATTTGAGTAAAGTCGTTCGCAAGCATCGATCGGTTACCACCACTTTGCAAGAATATGCTATCATAGGGCGGTACACCTGGTATTGTTGCAGTATAACCTCTACCAGTTGCCAGTGCTCTAACTATACCTGTACCTGCTGTATGGGTTCCAAAACCTGTAGAATCCACTGATGCTGTTCTATCTTCATCGATATAAAGTTGTAATGTAGTTGTAGTCGGAGCATTAACATAATATGTATTACCATTAACATCAGTCATTCCAGATACACCGGTAATAGTAATAGCATCGCCATCTACTAATCCATGTGCCACGGTAGTTGTAATCACTGCTGGATCTGCATTTGTTATACTTGTAATATTTCTTGTAAACACACTACTAGGATTACTTGTTTCGTCTAGTACAAGCGTTGCTGTACCTGTTGCTTGATCCCAATCTTTAATAACATTTACTTGGTAACGTGCGCCATCTTTGAAAAACGGAAATGGTGTTTCTGGTTTTCTAATATATAAACCCTCACCATTTGGTGATTGCACTTGTAAATTAAAGTTATCAGTTTTTCCAATGATATCTGCAGGCATATTAGATGCATAACCATCAATAAACAAACCTCCAGCAAAACTTCTTGCTACACCTTTAGATTGTGAGAAACTTGTGCCTGTTTGGCAATAAGGAGATCGTGTTAGGATTTGACCTTCTGGATCTAGTGTCATCATAAATCCGCCATGTCTTTGCACGGTAATGTTTCTTACAATAGTACCATCATTACACAAGAACACATCCATTTCGCTGTTGTTTAATGGAGGATTGTAAGCAGGATCAAATGCAAAAGCCACACAATCAACTAGTTCAAGTGCGTTTGTTTCAGCGTTTGTTTCTGCTGCATAATCTTCATCAAATACTTGAGGTTCGGTATTTCCTGTAGTTACTACAAAACCATTACCACTATCGTTTGCTAAGATATTTGTAATAACTGGTTTTAAATGTAAAATTGCTGCTTCTGTTTCAGTTTCTTGTCCACTGACTGCACCTGCATAGTATGCACCTTGATTAGTCAAGGTGTTTTCTCTACCGCCAATTCTCAAGTCGTTTACAATGCCGTCTATAATTAGTCTTGTATCACGTCTACATTTGGCTTCATTGTATGTAAATCCAGGAGCAGGATAAGTATTATTTACAAAAGCAATAGTTTCTTCAACAAGAAAATCTTTGTTCAATTCAATTAATCTTGCTGCATCATCAAAGTTGCCAGGATTACTAGATGCATCAGTACCGATTTGAATATCTTCGCTAGGATCTGTCATATAATGACGACCGTACTTACCTTGTATTCCTGTGATTGGATGTGTAAAGTTATATCCACCTCCTGTTGTAGCAACATCAAATGTTAAATTTGCTCCACCGCCTGCACCCAAATCACTATCATTGATTGTAATTGTTTCGCCTTGAATAAATCCATCACCTGCATTTGTAACGGTAACGGTTGCTGCACCTGATCCGTCCACAACAACACTAAATGTTGCGTCTTGGCCAATACCTGGGCTAGACCAATCATCTGCACCGATTGCGTATGTACCAGCTGCACGACTTACATCTGCTCCACTCACATTGTTTATTGTTGCTATTGGAGAGTATGCTGCTATTAAACCATCTACGTTAATGTCTCTATAGAAATATGTAGGTGCCCATGGAGATTGTGATACTCCTGGTTTTGGCCTAATTACAACTCGTCTAAATTCATCACCTTTGATACTTACGTTTTCTGGTAGTTTGATTGGTAGATGTTCAAAATAAATTCCACTTTCAACTCTTACCGTAATTTGGTTACTTCTAGTTCTTGCGCCAAATTCTAATTCTTCACCAATTTGGAATTCAATTGGTTCAAGTAGTTGAATACTAACTCTATCACTTATACCAACATCTTGGTTACGTACATAATCTGTAATAATACCTTTTGCACCACTTGTTCTACCAACAATGACTTTACCTTCACGCAAATCTGGGTTACCAACAACACCTTGGTCAACAGCAGAGTTATTACCGTTGTCAAAATTAAATACGTATTCTGTACCATCGTTTTGTGTAATTGCACCTGGAATATCTCCTCCGTTATTAAGTATAGAAATAATTTCATCGAAACGATTTTGATATGCGGTAATAACACTTGCAGAAATACTTCCAGGAGTGGCAGTGTTCAATGCATTAAATGCATCTACAATAGTTGTTTTAATTATACCAATGCTTTCTACGGTTTGTGTAAGTTGTAATGTTCTTGCTTTAATTGCACTAGGACTTGCATTGTATCTTATTGCTGCCCATCTAGTCAAATAGTTTGCAGATAAACCTTGCTGAACATCTAAACGCACACTATCAATCATAAGTTTAGCATCACGTTGACAAATTATTTTATCATATATAAAATCAGGATAAGTTGCTGTCAAATAATCAACAACAGCTTCTTGTGCAACTTCAATGTTATCAATTGCAGTATTACTTGCTACATCTGCTGTTGCAATACTTGCAGTAAATCCTGCTGTTGATAAAATTGTACTATTAAATTTCTTTTGCGAATGTGTAACAACTTGAATATACGGACCTGGTTCGATAGGTGTAGCTTCAATAATTTGTGTTGCTCGTTGCATAGCTTTGCTAACACTTTTATATGCATATTGAGGTGAGCGCCCTTCTTGTCCTGCAGGTGTTAGAGTTTGCGCATCATCACCTGTTGTTGCAACATACAAGTTCGTGCTACTACTAAAACCTTGCGTATCTACATATAACTTTGAAACAGCAAGCAAGTCGTCTGGACCATTTGGTGTACCTGCGCCTGCAAGCGGATATGGATGATCATTAAGATACAATTCATCCAACATTGTTCTGTTTGCTACGCTACCTGCTCTTGTAATAACTTCTTGTGTTTGCGGTACTTGTGCTCCGGTTGCACCTGATGGTACTGATAATGCACCAGTCATTGTGTCCCCTGCGACATTTACATATGTGTCATCTGCATAACCTTTTGAAATAACAAGGTTGTCTACTGATATTGCTGGTGCACCTGTATGCACGTTTTCCCATTCGGTCACTAGAGTGTTAATGTTATCTCCAGCGCCTGTGTTCCTAAGTTTAGTATTGACTACTGAACTATAAGCAATAGGTGCTTCCATGTTCAACGGTGCAGTTAAGTTTGGATCTGGATCTCTGTTAATGTGTGGATCAACAATACTAATTTTGATTGTACCACTTAGATCAGGTGTTGCTGGATCTACATCATCAAATTCAACAAATACACTATTGGTTGTTTCAGATGGCGAAGATTTGTCATTGTTATTGAGACCGCTGTCACTTACAAATTTATAAAATTGGATTTGTGTTTCAGTGCTATTAATTGCGGTTACTGCAAATTGATTTGCTAGATAAGAGTCAGGTGTATCGTCTAAGTTTTTAAAACTAATAGATCCACCTAAACCGAATACTGCATACAATTCTTGAAAGTTTGTATTGACTTTTTTAAATGACTCACGAATACTATCGCCTGTGCCGTCATTACCCTCTACACCAATATCAATTTCTTGTCTTGCCATTTACTTTTTCCTTTACCACTCTGGTACTAAATTGTCCATATCAAAGTTAACACTTACTCCGCAACCGCATGAACTTTGTGCATTAGGATTGCGTATTTCAAAGTTAGCGCCAACTAAACTTTTTACATAATCAACTTCTGTTCCTATGAGAAACATTAAACTATGCGAACCTACTACAAATGCACAACCATTTGCTGTTTTTACAACTTCATCGCCGTCTTCTAAATCCATAGGCGATGCAATTGTGCCCCAATCATATTCAAAGCCTGCACATCCTCCGCCTTTTATATTAAGACTGATTCCATAACATTCATTTTCATTACAAAGTAAATCAATTTGTGCTTCTGCTGATGGTGTTAAAGTTAGTATACTCATAGTGTTCCTTTCTAATATTTATCGTTGCTTTTTATAATCTTAATGTAAATAGTGTTATGTACATTAAAGAATATTCAATTGACACTTGGCATATGCGCCGAAGTAAGTTAGGCAAGCAACACACATACAATCGTAAAAAAACTATGGTTGTATTACGTTGTGATGCTTGCGATACAGAATTTACTCGCCCTCGAGGTAGTATGGATCCTAAAAGACTAAACAATAATTATTTCCATGTTTGCGACAATTGCGATGCAAAACGCTTTGCGCAACAAAGAGGAGTAAATGCTAAAAAAGTTTGGCAAATGAAAGCAAGCTCTAGTATTCCTATTAGCAAATTGTAATAGTATTGTCATTGTGTAAACCTTCATCTTGCAGCTTATTATGCAAGTTTTTCACTTTTAACTCTGTATCATATGATACTGGAGCAATACTTTTGGCAATTTTTAAATGTTGTAATAAATTAGGATGCCAGTCTATATCACCTTTAAACTTGTATGTTCCTTTATATGTACCGAATAAATCATTTACATCTATATATTTTGATTGTATTTTATTCATTGACATTTGCAAAGAATCTGGAAATAGTGCTCGTGTGCTTCTTAAATAATTGTGTAGTTTACCTAATTCGTAGGATTCATTAAAAAAATCTTTTACTAAAGGCCAATGTGTTTTGTCAAAAAAAATGCTACCATCACCGCCTAGCCATTTAGCACCTTTAAGATAATCAAATCTATTGCACGAACTCCATTGTACAATTACAAAATGATCTTTTATTTCATCAATTTTTTTGTGTAGCAGATACCAAATTTTGTCATTGCCACTACCACTCCATCCAAAGTTTTTTACTTCGTGTTCTTGTGCTAGAATATCTGCATAAGTAGGATATATGTAGTTTGTATAACTACACCCAAAGGTTGCTATTTTCATGTGTTCCAGCCATAGTCAAATCTATCAGCATAATAATGCATTTTTCTTTTGATAAGTTCCTGAGTAGTCCTAGTCATTTGCACTGGTATTTTTTCAGATTTGTTTGTGTGTACAAAAGGAACATCTAATGCATTTGAATAAAATCTACGCATCCAGTTTTGTAAAGAGCTTATCTTTTCTAGTTTAAACGTATATGTAGATGGTAATAAATGTGTATCAGGAGTTATTCCGCAGTGCCACCAATAACTTCCCCACGGAACAGCATTTTCAGGATCCTGTTTTCTATTTTTATATTCATTCCTTATTAATGGCAACGGATTTATGATCATTTCGCAATGAGTTTCAAAATCAAAAGGTAAGTTATATCTTGATTTAAACATTCTGTATCCACTTACAACCCAAGGTATTGGAGACCGTATTGTTGCGAAAGATGTATAACCAGGTGGTATAGATTTAGCAAGCTGTGGAAATTTAGACCAAGTTGATTTAGGATCTAAATCATACAACCATTGTGTGACGGACGAACCGCCACACTTTGGTGTAAAAATATGTATTAATTTTTTGTCATGATTTATTTTAGAATCATATATTAATTTGTCTAGCTCTGACGCCAAATTGTATATGCTCCATATGCAATTGCGCCATATGCAATTAATTTAGTTAATGGTGAAAAAACAATGATTGCTGCACCTGCTGCAACCATAAGTATTCCATCAACGGTTGAACGTTGTTTTAAACGATTCTCGATCCAATCTTTGATCATTTCTCAATCTCCTAATGTGTTTGTCTTGCTCAAGTACGGTTTGTTCTAGTCTCTTGAGCTTTTCTTCCAATGCTTGTACATAAGCATAAGTTGGAATCTGTTTTTCTGTTTCGTCTTCGCCTAACATAGTGAAACTATTCACGCCAGCACCCTTTAAACCACCTAAAACTCTATTAGGATTTTTAGATGATGATTGGGTCTGGGCCGACTTTGCAGCATACATTTTGTTTAGATAACTCATTAGTTTTCTCCATGTAGTATTTATGCAGCCATACGTTTTGACTCTTCAGTCATACTATAAAGTTGCGCACTTGCTAGATTTTTCATCTTTGCTTCGACCATAATGTCTGCCCATTCCCAGTGTGACAATGCCCATTCGTTACTTGCTGTATTCCAGCAGTAATCGCTGTGTGCTCTTAGTTTTTGTTTTTTATATCCGGATTCAAGTAATGTGTCCATGTTCGGTAGTACACTTGGGTCAGCATCCTGTAAGTAATCCTCACGGCATAAAGAATAGTGCATAGCAGGACGCTCACCACGCCAACTATCAATAATAATTCCAATACGGTCGTCATTTGGTTCAATGTATTCTCCTGTTTTCACCCAGTGGTGATGTATGTCTAGCACCAGAGCGAGATCGTTTGCAAGTTCAATGCTGGCGTCGAGTCCCCACGAGTTTTCGTCGTTCTCGATTGTAATAGTGTTTCTTGCTTCCGGCGAGAGACGTTTAAGGACGTCTTTGATACCGGCTGGACCTTTTCTGCCTGAGATGTGGACATTACACTTGAAGTCTTGGAACTTCTTGCCGTAGCCCATCCACCGTAGTAAGTTGACGTGATATTCAAACTCATCTATTGACCTTTCGACGATTTCATCGTTATCTGAAGCAAGGACCGTAAATTGTCCTGGGTGCATTGAGAGTCTAACATCCAAGCGTCTGGCTGCTTCACCGACTGCTGCGTAGTGTTTCTCGCAGTACGCCACCACATCAGGCTTGCTCCAAAAATAGCGCCAGCTAGACTCGGTAGCACAAGGAAGCTGATTGCTACCCAATCGGACCATACGAAGTTCTGGAGGAAGGCTTCCCACATATTCTACTAACCTTTTTGCTGCTGCTGCATTATGAACCATGATATCCCACAAGCGTTCTTCTGCAACATCCTTTGTTTGTCTATTTAGCCACGCAACGGTTGTACACTTTTCTGTAAGTGGACGTTGCAATTCTTCTAATAGTTTCTTAGGTTGATTTTGATTGTAATGTAGATACTTACAAGCAAAGCCTATGCGTTTAGTCATGCTACTGCCTCTTGTGGATGTGGAATAAGTTTTGCTGTATATTCATCTTCATTCCATTTGTTTGGATGACCAAACTTAGCCACCGTTCTAAAAATCACTGCGTCTTCTGTCTCGCCATACTCGTAGCCAAGAAAAGTAAGACCTGCATACATCATATAAGTTCTAACCATACTAATACTATAATAAAGATTATGCATTTTGTCAACCCCAGTGTTGTTTAACCCAACTATCATTTGCATCCGCAGGATTAGGTTCACCATGAAATACTGCAATGCACGTATCATTATGAATTTTTGGCGGTGCATCAACAACAAAATTACGTTTTCTAGTTGTTGTGTTAAGTTGTAAATCTCTACGATCACGCATTTCCCATTTGTAGCTCATTATCCATTCATCAGGCCAAAACTTGTGCCCTCTAATGTGTTTGAACATCCAATCTTGATCACCTCTATTTTTCTTCATTTCGTTCATTGCACCTTTTTTAAAATTTTGCCAATGTGTATCATTTAAACCAACTGGAGTTTTAAAAACGCTACTATTCATTCTATCCCAAGTTGGACGTAAATGCCTGTTAAAATCTCTAATAATACAGAACTTATCATTATCATATTCAAAAAGTTTGTCTATGTTTTTAAATACAATAACATCTAAATCTAAAAATAGCATTGTACCTTTTAAAGGAACATCAGCACCTACAAAATATGGTTTGTACCACCAACCCGTTGCAGGAATATTAGGCAAAGGTTTAACTTCGATATTTTTGTTTATACCATTTGTATCTTCTGTAAAGCAAACAAATTCATAATCTATGGTTATATTACGATCAACCATATCATACAATTTGTTTACATATTCTGCACTATATTTTTGTCCCCATTTTAAACAAACTACATATTTTTTATCACTAGAAAGACCCGTTTTTTCACGGGCCTTCCTAGCTTTTCTTTCTGCTTTAGTTTCAGTCCATTGCTTTGTAGATTGCACTATTTGCTCCGTGCTCAGCACATTCTACTTCTACACAACGACAACGTCCGTTTGTCATTTCTTGTACAAGTTCGTTTGCTTGTTTCCAAGCATGATAGGCAAACTTCTCTACACCTACACCGTCTAGTATAGTCAGTTCAGCAAGTCCTGCGTTTTCCAGTTCTGCAAACTTATACATCATTGGATCATCTCTGTCTAGGACAACTTTATGATCAAATGTATCTTCAAGCCATGCTTTAAGTGGTTTCAATCCACCAAAATCTACAACCCAGTTCTTTTCGTCTAGTTCGTCTGCTGCAAATGTAAATCTAAATTGCAAACTATATCCGTGTAAAAATCTACAATGGCTATGTGCTTTAGGTTGTCTAAAGCAGGCACTCAATCCAATGTTGTGCCCGTATGTTTTTGTGCTATAGTAACTCATATTATACTCCTCGGCTACTGGAGTGTGCGGAATATTTATAGTGGGTCGAACACCTAGTCCACTTTAGTTAATAATACTACTTAGCAGTGTTCTTGTCAACCTGTAGTTCTTCTCGAATACTTTTGAGTTCTGCTGCTACTTCTATTACACCTTCTCTTGTGCTGGTAAGTGTTTTAACCAATAGGTGTATGCTTTTCATAGTCCACCACCACCAAATCACTGCTGTACCAAAATATAACCCACAGGCTATAAAGAATAATGTTTGTAAATCACATACTTGGAAAAAGTATGCTACCATCAATAGGCCAGTAAAAAAAATAGGTGCTAGTATGGCAGCTCTGTTCCACAACAACACCTGTCGTTCAAGTTTCTCTAATGTCATACTATATTTATTTTACACATTTTAGAATAATAGTATCAGAATTTAATCTGCCGTTTAGTTTAATGTCTGTAGTTTTTATATCATCCATAAACTTGCGTAATGCAACCTTGCCTGCTTTCTTAAATGCTTTTAGTGTTTCATCTGGTTTACGAAGTGTCTTTTGGATACTTTTGTGTTCGTTAAATCCAACCAAACTTGCACCTTTTACTCCTATAACTTTTTGATATTCATCTGCTACATACTTGCCAAGTTTACGTGTCTTGGTATTATAAACCCATACTTCTGTAGCCTCCAATAGTTCTAAAGGATTAACGCTAACAAGTTGTAGTTTATCATCACGCTCCATGTACTTAATTTTGGCAATCAGTTTTTCTTTACTTGGTGCTTTTTTAGCTTTAGGTTTACGATTTGCTTTAGCAGCGTCTATAACAACGTCACAAGCGCCGTGTAGCGTCTCTAATGCTTCTAAGTATGCTTTAGCATCTGCTTTGGTTAGATGGTTGTAGCCTTCTCTTAGCTGCTGTAGCATGTCAGCTTCACGCTCGTCTTTGCAACGATTGATTTCTCCAGGAGTTGGAAGTTTTTGAATAAGACGTGCTTCTTCATATTCGCTAGTATAGAATGCTTTAATCTTGCGGGCATGTGCTTGTGTTACCTTAAACTTGGCAAAGTGTGAAACAAAGTCAAAACCTTTAGCATCAAAGTTTTTCTTGTCTGTAATAAATCCATCTAGCCATTCTTCAATAGCTTCACATGCATCATATGCTTGATCACGGATACGTTCTTGAATACTAGGAACATACACATTCTTTTTAGTTTTTTCTTCTGCTTTCTTTTCTTCAACAACAGCAGCACCTTCTTCAGTAAGTTCTTTGATCCATCTATCTAGTCCTTTGCTGTGTCCTTCTGGAACAATGTCTGCTTTATCATTGTCAATTAAAAATGCCGCAGTCGCCCAATGGCTCTTCCCACCAATCTTCCAATCCGGTAACTTGTTGATTGCAGTAACCATCTTTTTATCATAGTGTTTTTTAATATAGTTTTTAACAACGGTTAACCACTCCTTTGATTCTACTTCATAGTGTGTATAGTACTGAGCTTTGTGCCAAGTGATGTCTTTCATAGGCATAAGAGGCATCATATTAGCGCCACGACGAACTGCTCTTGCCGTTTTCTTTTTGGGTTTTGCTGCTACTTTACTTGCCCTTGCCATTAGAATGCCTCCTCAACTGCTTTGATGTGTTTACACTTTTTAAACGCTGGACAATCACAAGTAAAACCATTGTCCTTCATTTCAATGTGGTATATGCCTTTGCTGCCTTCAGCAGTCCAAACGGTGCCAACTGCCCAATGCTTTTTTGTATTTACTATTTCACTAGCATAAACTCGCGGACCATACTTAGACATTACATTCTCCTTTGTTATGTCTTACTATATAGTCAATCCCCGTAATAGTCAAGAACTATTTCGAGAGCGTGTTTGAGACGGAGGTTGCAATCATAGTCATCTTTACGAGACATTTTTCCTTACCTTACCTGTTTTAGTAAAAAACTTTTTGCGCACTTCTGCTAATCCACCTTCTACACGACTTGGATACTCTCCTAGGAAAGTGCCTGCTTCTAAGTCGCCTACGGTTATGTGTTCTTTGTGGAAGTGTTCAATGTCATTCCAACAGGCCAACATTGTTTTGCCCATTTCGTCAAAGAAGCCATCTGAGAAGATAGCATCGTCTTGTTTGTAGTAAGCGTATGATGCCATGAGATACCATGGCACCATCATATTGATATTTTTTGCAAATATCTTTGCTGCGTGATCATCAAGCATTTAACAGATCCTCTACATTTACAGGTTTATAATCTGTTTGCTCAACGCACACACATTTGTATGGTCCTTCAGGTGAAGGATTGCTGTGTATGTGTCCGTGAACATTTAATACAGGATTAGTACCAAATCTATGTGACTCTGCAAGTGTACTTGCGTGTTGGGGTGTGTGACTTAACAACAAACCTATATCACTCATATCCTTCCACAGCATTATCTCTTTAAAGAATGGTGCTAGAAACTTTGGATTGTCGTGGTTGCCTAGTATGAGTTTTTTCTTACCTGGCAATTTGGTAAAATTATCTTCCAACCAACCAGGTTTGTTTTGACCAAACAATACATCACCTAAATGATATATTGTATCATTAGGCTTTACAACCGCAGCCCAATTATCCATCATGCACTCGTTCATTTGATCTACATTATCAAACCCACCCCTAGGAGGTTTGCCAGCATAATCTTTAAATGTTAGAATAGCTTTGTGGTTAAAGTGTGTGTCACTTATGACCCATATATTGTTTATGCCCATTATTTCCTCCTATGAAGTAACTTAACAAATTTCTAATTTATTGTCAACCATAAAATATATTCTTATAGGATTTTCTGTTTCTAACAAATTTTTAAAGTAAGTTGCATCATTTTTATTAGGAAAGCAAATATGGTTAGGTGTAAGATACTTACATATCCTTGCAAGTTTTGGAATGCCAATTTCTCTATCTGTATATCCTAAGCAACTATGTTTTTCAACTTTATCATTACACATTGTAGGAAACAAATATTGCATGAACATATCATTATTTAAACCGTAGTTCGTGTGCATCACGGTTCCTTTTAGTTTTATGTTTGGTACAACTATATTATTAGAAATAGCACTAATATCAGGATCGTGTTTTATTTTTTTGTTAGCAAATTTTGTATAAACAAATACATTAAAGTCAAAGCCAGATTTATCAAAATCAAGACCTAGTTCTTTTGCTGCTACAAAAATACAAAATGTATCTAAACTTGATTGGAAAATATTGTAATGTATAGCGTGTTGTATATCTAATTCTTGAACAAAAATATTTTTCCAAAATTCTACTCTACGATCAAACAAAACTTGTTGAAAAAACTTTTCATCTGGTTGCCCATATCTAAAGTTGTATTCTAAACTTTGATAACTAAATTTTCTAGATTTGCAATCACGTATCATACCAATCCAGCTTGATTAGCCCATAAACTTAATTTATCTGCCCACATAGCGTGTCCTTCTTTTTGGAAGTGCCAGCACTCAGTTTTAGGAACTTTTTTATCTAGTAAATATTGTACCATACACATTTTTTTGTTAGTGTGATGAGGGTAATATGTTGTATCGATAGCATGTACAATGTCATTATTCATATGATTTTTTCTTAATTCAGTGCAAGTGTTGTGCATTAAATATGGAATACCTTTGCTGTATAATATATTTTGTAAACTACAAGCATAGGCAGCCCATTTAGTTTCCATTGCAGATGTATCAAGAAATAACGGTGTAAAATCTAATAATTTTTTAATAGGGTCTGTATGAAATACATTTGGACTAGTTCCTTGACTAAATGCAACATACTTTCTATCTTGATAATCTCCTAAGGTGTGATAGGTATGGTCTTCATAGTCTGGATACCGTAATTCAATTCTATTTGAACTTGTCCAACCAATCAAAAAAAGATATTCATGAGATGGATTCATATGTCCAGTTATAAATTCAATTACCTGTCTATGAATATACTGATTACTACCACCTGGCTTACTTATATTGATAAGTTGGTATCCATTCCTTTTTGCAAACATGCCAGGAAACCCATTACGAATATTATATTCACTACTACCGTCTTTGCCATCAATCATACTTCCATGTGTATGGCTACAACCAAATGCAACTAGTATCTTCATAACAAATTTGCCTCACGTATTTTTATCATTAATTGTTTGCCCCAAGTTTTTTGCTTCATTGGTACATCAGTTATCTTCCTATCATCACAGAATCTTTTAAAAGTGTGTTTAGCACTCATAGGATTCCAATAGTATTTGGTATCAATTGCTGCACATTTTTTCTGTGTAAGATCATTGTTAAGAATACTGGTGCTGGTGTTAAACATATAGTATTTTACTCCCATAAAATTTAACATTCCTTGTAAACTAACAATCATAGTTGCCCAATCATTCATAACTAGATTAGAATCAAAGAAATATCTATCTGCTATATGTAAATTGTTAACCATTAAATGAGGATAAGACTTACGATCTTTTTGGAATGTATAATATCTACTATCTAAATACACATCTACTTTTGCAGGATCAGTCCATCCAATAAGCAAAATGTGATTGTTTTCCTGAGGATGGTGTGTACAAACATAATTAATTACATCTTGGAATATACGTTGATTGGATGTATCAGGTAATGTCCAATCTGCATATTCAATATTTAATTTGTCTGCAATAAAGCCTCCAAATGTTCCTTCACCATGACAAAATTCGTCACCAAAAACTGCAAGTTTCAAAAATACTCCTTAACCCAATCAATGTAATTATTTATATCAACCTTCCTAAATTTGTCACTAGCATTGGTGTTATCTACAAATACTTTCCAGTCGCCTTCGTTTGGTTCTTGGTTTAAAACATTTTTTAAGTTAATAATGTTTTCAATAGCCCAATTTTCCCAGTCAGGTAATCCTGCTATTTTAAATTTATTATATTGTTCTTCTAGCATTTGATTCATTAGTTTTTTTCTATCAGCTGGTAGGTTTCTAATATTCAAATGTCTTGGGTGTTCAACAATATTAAAATGAGGTAAACAATTTTGATATCCATGATTACCCCAATCCCATGTGTAGTGCCATTTATCGTATTGTTCTTTACACCATCCAAGTATTTCTGGTAATTGATGTAAATTTAACAAGCTAAGAGTTACATGTGTATGTACAACCACACCATGTCTTGTTTTACTAAACTCTGCTAACTTGTCTACGTTACGTTGAACTATTTTCCATTTGCTAGGAAAACGTACATAGTATGCTAAATCTCCAATAGCATCTATACTTAGACTTAATACAATACCTCTAAACTTATCCCAAATACGTAAAAGTCTATCTGGAATAGTTGTACCATTTGTATTGTAGTGTAGCTCTATGTTTTGTGCCCAACCATTATCAATGATATGCTCTAGCCATGCATAGTGTTCTTCAACAACCAATGGTTCACCGCCGATAAAATTAATTACTCTTACATTAGGTAATACTTCATCAAAGAAGTTGTCTTCAAATGCTTGTACAAACCAAGGATTTTTACTACTCATAGTTCCTACAAGATATGCAGTTTCGTCCCAATCGGTATGAGGAACCGTTGGACCTTCTTCGATCCATCTATGACTAGCCCATGGATTACAACTACGGCATTTTAGATTGCACACATTACCTAAACTAATATCTAAATAAGTAACTGCTTTTGGATCTACGTATCCGTCTTCACTTACATTGGAAAGAGATTCATCTATGTCATCTTCATAAATTTCATTCCATGTTTGTCTAAAACTACGTATACCTTGATCTTCTAAAGCAAAACAACTTTTACAACCTTCTGGAGTTTCATTTTTTAAAAGTTGTGATCTAATATCCATTAGTTTTGGATCATTCATAAAATCAGCAATATCAGGACTATTCCAGTTTTTGTGTTCTTGCCAGTATGGTACTGCACCAATATTAACACTTGGCATGTACGCATTAGTTTCAATTCTACTAAAACAACAAGGGCGTGTTCTTCCATGTGGATGTGTGCTGTATCCTTGCATAGCAAAGTAACAATATTTTTCTGGTAGTTTATCTAATTTGTTCTGCATATTCTGGCCTTGCTTTACTAATATTAAAATCTGCTGCACAATGGCAGTGTGATTTAGGACACCACACACCTTCACTTAGTGTGGCATTAAATTCTCCCTGCACAATATTTCCTACAATTGGACCGACACCGCAGCTTGCTTGTTGAATATTTCCATTTGGATGTATGTGTAAACTTTCATGAATATTACACAACCATCCTTTAAAAAAGTTTTTACCTTCAGTAATGATTCCATTTGTATTAATTGGTTCTTCACTACCGTCAATGAATTGTGTTTTAGCCCAAGCATAGTTTGGATCTTTTTTAATTGGTATTAATTGTTGTTGTGCTGTGCTATTTTCCTTGAAGAAATCCATTTGCCATTTCTCATCGTAATGATAAGGATCTGTACTAGGACGTAGTTCATCGTATACTGGTGCATATTCAATCATATAATTATTGCATTCTTCTTTGATTCTATTACCAAAGTCTACGCACTGCTGGAAATAATTATGGTGCATCATTATTCTTGCACACAAGTAGTTTTTCTTATCTTGCAAAAATTTATACGATGCCATATATTTGTCATCTTTACTCCATTCAGCGTGATAACTAGCAACTACATCTTCAAACAAATGATGGTGTTGTTCCCACCAGCTAACAGGCCTACTCATATTTGTGTTTATACCTACACAACTACCCGGCCATTCTGCAATTTCTCTAAACTTTTCTACAACAGGAATAAGTGCAGCCCAGTATGTAGGTTCGCCGCCACTGAGATACAATTTAAAATATTTGTATCCTTTATCTTTGTAGTGCAACATAATACGTTCTAAAGTGTTTACAATTAGATGAATATCTTTATCATTCTTATTGCGTCCTGCCCAGTTCCATTCACTGCAATAGGTACAACGGAAGTTACACCAATCGTTTACTTGCCATACTAGACTTACCCATTTTTCTTTAGCTGGAACAATTGCTCTTATATCTTGCATGATGTTTCCAATACATAGTCTAAAAATGGAAATACTTCGTTAAACTTGTATCTCCTGTATTTGTCGTTGATGTTTATAAATTGGCGCATTCTTTTTAAATTTTCTATTGAATATTTATTAGTATTATGTGTGTAGTTAATGATTCTTTGGATAGCATCTTTATGTAATTTTGTATTAATCATACGTAAATCGTCAAGTGTCTTGTGTCTGATATCTTCTGGCCAAACACAACTATGTATTTGATCTGGATGTTCTAAGAATATAGGTACAAAATCTACTCTACGTGTTTGTGTGCTTTCTAACCATTTCACAAGTGGCGATACATCAAATACGTTCCACGCTTGGTATACAAAATATATTTTTAATTGTACTTTTTCCGGCAGTGTCATTGCTTTGGCAAAATTTTCTTCTACCTTGTTCCAATCTGTAGGATAACGTATATACATGTTATGATCGCCATGTCCATCTATGCTCATCTGTATCTCACTACTATCAAAGAAATCTAGTTTATCATAAAATCCTTCTGGCCATGTGGTCATATTTGTAGTCCATGCAACATGACATTTTGCATTACCTGCCTCTACAAGTTTATCTAATACATATTGATTTGCTTGTATTAGTGTAGGTTCACCACCTGTCATATACAATCTTTCTAGTGTCGGTGCTACCGCATCTACAAAGTCGCGAAACTCTTGTGTTTCGTACCATTGCCAATCGTGTTCTTCTACACTGCGGATTTCGTGAGCCCATTGATCATGTAACCAAGTTGGCAAACGTTCTTTGCTCATAATCTTTTTGCGTTCTTTGTAAATGTTGTCGCTGCTAACACTCCAACAACTATTACATTTTAAGTTGCAGTGATTACCAAGCCTAAGTTCCAGGTGAGTAGGATTGCTATGCAACATGGGTGCTTTATAGTTTTCATTTGCCCACTGCCTACTGCTTTGTAAACCTTTTGCTTCGTGCTCGTAGCAGCGACCGCATTCTTTAACTGGCTTACCTGCTAACATATTTGCCCGTACATCTAACATGTACTGACTATTCCATATGTTGTTCCAATCTGTTTTACCAAGAACAGCATCTTTGCCGTCTACTTGTATATAATCTTCGCCATATACATGACAACAAAGTTTACAGCGTCCGTCCGTGTTTGTGTGTACGTTTATAAATGGATATACACAATATGTATTACTCACTCCATTTTCCTTCCCCCTGCCAAAAGTAAACAAAACTAAAATCAATATTTCTAGTCTTCATAAATTCTCTTTCGTGCTCTCTAAATACGTGTCTGTCAAATGCATCGTATGGATCTCGTTTTGCTTTGTCAGTGCCTTTCCATGCTAGTTTTCTAGCTCTAACAACTGCATTACCATTATCTCTAGTAAAATCCATTATTGCCCAAATTGGACTCCAAGGATCAACGCTTACTTTTTGAAAACCATTTTCTATCCAGTATTTGTCGTTCCAATCGTTATATGGGTCTTGTCTATAATCCCAACCAAAGTCTGCTTTCCAGTTTCCTTCATCATCTATTTCAAACTTGTATTCTGCATTCAATGGCGCAGCATTACGTTCACCCCATTCTTCATATTCCCATTCTTTTTTAAATTTTAGATTGAGTTTGTATCCACCTTTGATTTTCCATACAATGTGTAAAAATGGCCATATTTCATTTACTAAACTATCAGCAAAATTACCAATATTAGGTTTAATGATATTATAATCAAAATCTTCGGAAACATAATCTATAACATTTTCTCTATCAGGATGATTGAATTCTATTGTATAATGTTTTTTTGCTAGATTATGTCTTGTCGGTTTACTACATGTTTTTTCAGTTTTTATAAAATCAGTGAAAATACTAAAACATTTCATCCGTATTAATTTATGTACAATACTCATTTTGAAGTCTTTGGTAATCCAATGATCATAATAATAAAATGGTGAAAGATTAAATTTGTCAAAATTTTGTCCTACAATAGTATCAACACCAACGCTGAATCCTGTACCTTGACTGATTGCTATTAAACCTTTATTACGTACTCTCCATAAAAATGTTAACGTATCTTCAAGTTCTTTGTGTCCTTCATTTGGAAAGCCAACTATCCAGTTGGTCATTGCATCAACACCAACTTTATATCCATCTTCAAAGTTTTGTTCCATTTCTGCAACGGTAACTTTTTTGTCCATAAGATCTAAAACTTTTTGACTTCCAGACTCAATACCGTAGTTGAGAACTTCGCATCCACCTGCTTTTAGATCTTTATAATATTCTAAGTCCATACGTCCATCACAGCGACAATATCCTGTCCAATGGATATCCAAACCTTTTTCAGCTACGCCTTTTACAAATCCACGTAGCTCGTTTAAATTACCGTTAACCAAGCTGTCAATAAACCAAAATACATTTGTACCATGCTCATAATACATATGTTCAATTTCATTTAATGTACTTAAAGCATTGCGTTGTCTATATTTCCAAAAGTGTGTTTCTTCACAAAATGTACACTTGGCAATACATCCACGTGATATTTCACACAATGCACCATTTGGAAACTTGTATTTGCTAAAATCAAAATCGCTATAATCAGGTAACGGTAATGTGCTTAGATTATAACGCTGATTTTCTGGTTGTCTAATAATTTTGCTTTTTGCTTGTTCGTTGTAAATTATTTTTGTTTCACGTTCCATATTAGCTAACATACCTAGTAAAGGTTGTTCGCCTTCACCATTTACAACATAATCATAAATTTCTTCTCCTTTGTAATAACTAGCATGTGTGGCAGGGCCACCTACAACAATTTTAACATTAGGCAATCTTTTTTTCAGTTCATATGCCATCCATTTTGTTGGTTGTTCATTACAATAATATAAGCTAAACCCAACAACATGAGGGTCGTACTCAACAAGTTTTTCTACATACTCTAATAAAATAGGTTCAAGATGTTCATGTATATCTTTAAAGTAGGGCTCTTCGTACCAATGCCAGTCACGTAATGCATCCCAAGGATTAAATTCAATTGGCCAAGGGTTTTTTGAATATCTATCATATGCTTCTACATTGATATCGTAACTTCTGCATTCATATCCTGCACGTTTTACGGCACTGGCAAGTTTTGCTGTGTTATATGGAGGAAAACTAGGATCCCATTCTGGTAATAAACATAGTGCTACTCTTGTAGCTCTTTTAACTGCATATTCAATTTTTAAATCTTCTAAGCCTTTTTGTACAGGCTTGCTATATTTTTCTATAACCTTTAAAGTTGCAACGTGTTTGTCTTCAGCTAGAGTTCCAGTAGGTTTTTCTGGTGTAATTCTATTCGGATCTTTGTAATCGTGAAATGTTTTTTGTTGTGTCATGCAAAATCACCTAGTTCAGGAAATATATCAAATACTGCTTCTTGTCTTAGTTTGTCTATTTTAAATGTTTTAAATTTAAACGTGTCAATTTCATCTGATCTGTCAGTTTCCATAAATTGTAGTACACTTTCAAAATCTTTTATCACCCAACTTGTATTTTCAAATTGCTTTAAATAATCAATATGCTTATGGTATCTTTTAGTAACTTTATCTTTCATCCAAGGATAAAGTAGCTGTAATCTCATGTAGGTTGGATCTAATAAAATATTAATTCTAATATTTTGCGGTTCTAGCAACCCTTCTTCAATCCATTCTTTGTGAAAATCGGGTAAATTTAACACATTATACACACTTACGGTAGGAGTTATTTCAAAATAAACATGAGGACATTGTTCTATCATGTCTCGTCTATTTTGTACAACTTGTTCCCAATCCATATTCTTACGCAGGTATTCACCTCTTGCATGGTTAGCATCTAAACTTGCTGCAACTCTTACACGTTCAAATGCATTCCAGTATTCAAACGCAGTCTTACGTTTATATTTCATTTGTGTAAAATTAGTTGTATAATCCATTGCTGGACTAACGTTATTTTCAATCCAATAATCAAGTATACGATAATGTTCTTCTGTAATTAGCGGTTCACCGCCTGCCCAATACACACGTTCAACACTTTTAAGTAATGGTTCAAGTTCGTCCATGAAGTTTAACATGTCATCACGCACTTTGAGTATTTTTGGATGTCCTGGGTCGCCGTGTGTTTGTTTATGATCTTCAAACCAACTGCTGCTAAACTGAGGGCCGCAACTACGACATTTCAAGTTACACAAATTACTGAAACGTATATCCATATACGCCATATTGACGTCACCAGCACTACCGTCGTCGCTTGTTTCATAAACCTTGTTCATATGATGTTTATAATTTTGTAAACTGCCAGTTCTAAGTGTGCTCATACCGCTTTCTTCTAGTTCATAGCACCGACGGCATTCTTTACTAGGTTTGTCTTGCAACATATTCATTCTTATGTTGCGTAATTCCTCACCATTCCAAATATCTTGTAAACTTTGATCTTGTGTATTTCCAATTGGATACGCAGGATCGCTCATACAACAAGGATAGGTATATCCTGCAGGCCACATGTGCATATGAACCCATGGCATCATACAAAAATGTTTGCTTTTGGTTAAATCTTTAGACATACAAATCCTTTAATTCTGGAAACACATTCACAAAGTTTTCTTTACGTTTCATATCAAGGTCTTGCATGTATTTTTTAAACTCTGGAATTCGATGTGAATCATCTTTACTATACATGAAATTAATGATATTGTCTAGTCCAGTATATAAAAATTCTTTGCGTTGAGGATACATATCCATTTTATCTATATCTTCTTTTAATAGTTCAATATTTTCTTTAGCATATTGTTTTATTTTTTCTGGTAAAATAGTAATACTCATAAAATCAGGTCCTACTAAAACATTGCTTAAATTAATATCATATTCTGTAGGAATATTGTGTTCGAACAAATAGTTAACAATCTTACGTAAATCTAAAATATTAAAAACACTGATAGTTGGTGTTGGTTGAATTACTACACCTTTTTCATAATTATGTTCAAAGTTATCACGTATCCAACACAGATTATTAAACACCGTATCCCAGGTTTGACCTGCTCGTGTATACTCTGCTTTGTGTCCTATTTGATCTAAACTAACACAATAGAAGATACGATCAAAATGTTGCCAGTAATCTTTAATGTGTTTGCCTTTAAGACTGAGGCGTGTTGCGTTGCTGTTGTATGTTAGCTTTGGTTTGAGTCCACGCTCTATCAACATGTCTAGTAATCTATAATGCTGCGGCATAAACAAACTTTCCCCACCTGTGAAATATATTTCTTCAATGTTAGGAAGCACTTCTTCTATTTCTTCCCACATATCTTGATGATTAATTTCAACCACTTCTGGCTTTCCGTTTATATCTTCAGCCCACTTGCTACTAAAGTGTGGTCCACAACTACGACACTTCATATTACACAAGTTACTGAATCGCACATCAAAATACGCTAGATTCATTTGCTCGACGGTTCCGTCTTCTTGTGTTGTGTTTACAATATTGTAATGATGATTGTATTCTGTATTAAACTTGTGTCTATAACTGATAATGCCTTGCTCGTCATAGTTAATACACTTGACACAACCTTCGCTTGGTTGATTGCTTAACATACGTAATCTTAAGTCACGCATTTTTTCACTATTCCAAGCACCTTTAAGTCCGCTTCGATTAATGTTGTCAATTGGCATATCCCAATGGTATATGCAGCATGGATAAGCATCGCCTGTTTGCCACACGCTCATGTGTGTCCAAGGTGCCATGCAAAAGTGTTTTGGAAAATTACTTTTCATTTGCAGTTTTGATCAACTCTTTTTCAATGGTTTTCCAACTAATTTGTCTTTCAAAAAATAGTTGCTGGTTGTATATTAATTTATCTATGTATTGTGTGGCCACCGTACGCTTTAGGTTTTCAATCTCTGTGTTTTGTATCCAATTACATAAACTTACGCCTTCTTCATAATTTGTAACACGTTCTAATTGAAATAATTCTTCAAAGGTGTGATAACCCCGTGCTCTTAATAAAGAATGCTGATCAGGATTACCTATAATAAAAAACGGATGTAAGTTAACTATAGATTTATAGGTTTTCTCTGTGATAAAGTTTACACTTGCATCACTTTCAGTGATAATACTTACAACACTATCTCTAAAAAATGGATTACTAGATAACTTATAATTTATTATGTTCGTTCGTAAAATAGGATCTAGTGTCCTTGGAGGCATTTCTCTAACCAATGCATACAAAAAATCTTGCTCTAAATCAGGTGGAATTCTTTTTGTAGTGTTGGTGCTTCTACTGACTTGATAATATTCCTTATTGTTTAAATTTGGCAAATGATAACTTACGTGACCTTTGTCTATAACCTTTTGCCTAATCATACAATAGTACCACCAAATCCTGTGCGGTTTGATATTCCTATTGAAATTTAGGAAAACTTTACGTGCTAATAAAATATCCTTTTTAAAATTTTCAGGTGTTGCATAAGAAATTTCTGGCAAAATTTGATGATGAAACCTACTATAACTTTCCCAAAAATTTATACAAATAAATTTTATTCCTTCAAATGATTTACCGTGCAATTCAATGTTGCTACACACTACAATTATTTTTTGCAAAGGTAAACTATTCTTTTTGCATTCATTGATTAGCTGTTTTACATCTAAATGATACTCTAACACACTAAAAATCATAAGGTACACATTTTTATTTTTTGTCAAAAGTTTTTTTGCTAATGGTGTCACATGAGGTGTGTGTTCACTTGGCATGTGCATAAAATTAAATATAAATTTTGGTTTGTCTTTATCTAGTAAATCAACTCTATTAATATTAAAAAAGTTTTTGTAAGAAAAATCATCAAAATGTGCCAACAAATTGTCAATAGACTTTGTTGCTTTATCTTGCATAAAAGTATTTGTTTTAATTGTTAAAGGCGCATGAGGAGTATTCAGCACCTCATCTAACAAAAAGTAGCAATCCATAAGTGTAGTATACTAGATTTTCTACTTTTTAGCAAGTAATTTTTCTCTGTGTGGTTCTAAATATTTTGCAACCATATCAAAGAAAGTTATATCCTCACCTGGTACATTTATTTTTGTATCAGCTGGTACACCTGCTGCATCTTCAAATTCTTCAGGGCTATTATCCAAAACAGCTTTACGTAACGCTGTTGCACTGCTCAACCTTGGTGTAGGTTTTGTTTCAATATTTTTAAAATTGTATACACCGTGTGGACCTTCTTTACCATTATATTGCTGTATTGTTTTTGGTACCCACGCTTCATCTGTAAATAAAACCAATGTTGCATCAGGGTGTTTTGCATATAGTTCACTAGCAAGTGTCAACCAACTTTGACTGAATACAATATGGTCTGACACTTCTGGCATGATAGTCTCCATTGCAAGCACTTTAACTTGAGCTGGCAACGGATCTTTAGGACCAACCGTGCTTTCATTAGTACCAACATACCAGTGCGTTTCTTTAGAAGCCATTTCCCATGCTGCTTTATGACCTTTGTGCGGAGGATTAAATCTTCCAAATATAAGTCCTACCGTTTCACCTGGTGCTTCGAATAGTTGTCTTAGTCTCATGCTGGGGTCCACCTTTTTCTTGGAACAAGTTTTACATTACCAAATTTTTTATTTGGATCTGCATAGCGAACACGACCTTCTCCGTTTGTGTCCCAAATATCACCTTGTTCGCCTTCTACTTGATCTATCACATTGTCTTTTGCTTTTTGTATCATAGAAACTAGTGCAAAAACATGATCTAGTCCTTTTGTATTTTGTTGTAATTGTTTTATTTTTTCTCTTTTTGGATTACTAACTCTGCTTGTTTCTAACCAAGTAAAAAAATGATTAGATCCAAGATTGTTTAATTGTTTTGATTTTGCAGTTTGATTTACATATGTGTAAATTATATTTTTTAAATCGCTTAATCCTGGCATACCTGCTAAAAATTCGTCAACTTGACTTTTTGTCTTTTGTGCATAATCACTTATCTTTTGTAATGCACTGGTGTTTATTTCTACTTTATTTTGATTATAAACTGGTCCTAACACAATTAAATTTGGATTGTTATCAAATGAACTAAAATCCTGCATAGGTTCTTGTGAAGCATCTGGCATTCCCCATTCAGGAAAGAAAGCGTGTCCTACAACCATTATATTTGCATTTGAGATCCTACGTCCTAAATCGCTTGTTTCTTTAACATGATAACAAGTTTGCGATTTTGGATTTGGACAGAATGTGTAAACACCATTTTCTAATTTAGGTTTATCTAAAAACAATCCATCTGCATATACAAAACCTACAAAGTCTTGCGGTGTTGCACGATCAAAATCATTGTATAAACTACCAAATTTTTGAGCAAACTTTTTACGTGCTTGTATCTCTTCTGCTGTTTTTGGATTGCCACTTTTGTTTAATATAAAATCTTCGATAGCTTCTGGACTATCAGTTTTTTCACCTTTTGCCCATCCGTTGTGTCCGCCTAAAATCAACGGGCCGCCTGCAACTTCTCTACCCCAATAAATTTGTGGATTTCCATCCCATTTCATTCTAATACTTTGTGATCCGCTGTCACTTGCAAAATCTTCTAAGTGTTGCACTGCTTCTTGTGCGCCTTCACTGCCATAGAAGAAAACAAGGTCTTCTAGGTGATTAAATGCCCTACCTAATTGTTTTGCTTCAATTAGTTCTTGATATCTCATGCCATTGCCTTTAATAATTCAACAATTCTGTTGTGATTTTTATCTGCTAGACTTTCTACTTTAGGAGGTACGTTCCAATTGCGATCTTGTTCTAGTTCTGCCATAAGTGCATCTGCTTGATCTTTGGGCATAGCAGCAAGTATAGTTTCTAAACTACCCAAGTCGTTTGCACTGCGATTGTCGCCTAATAGTATTCTTGCTATTTCGTTTAAGTCATTAGTGATAAACTCGCCTGTTTTACCTTGTTCGTTACGTTTGAACAAGCCTTTCCAAGCACTCCATAATAAACCTTTAGCTTTGGCTATCTTACTCATTGCAAGTTGTTTGTGAATACCTTTGTAGGGAGATCCTTGCGGAATATCATGTGTATGGAACTTGGCAGTTTTTGCCGCATCAGTAACAACCATAATATCTAGTTGATGACTTTTGCTACCTAGTGGCATCTGTACATGTACATTAGTGCCTATTACTTTTGTATTGTAACCTTTTTGGTTAATGTATTGAGCAAGTTGTTGTTTTGCTTCTTTGACATCTTTGCTGTTGAAAAAACTAATTATAGCATTTTCATCTACAATTACATCTAAGTCGCCACTACGTTTACCTGGTGTAGGTGTTGCAGCACTTCCTACTGGAATACATTCAATGCCTGTGCCTTTTAGCACTTTGTTGTTTACATCGTCTAATAATTCTTCTATAGCATTGTGATCAAAATCACTTGTACCGTCAAATACTTTTCCGCCCATACTAACTCCTTGATATAGTATTTATTATCTTTTGCTTAACTATACCAAAACCCTCATTCTTTACACTTAACTTAAATAGTATACGGTCTTTTGGATATTTGTCAACTGAATGTTTTCTACTTGTGTTTAATAATGCTGTGCGATAATAATATTCACTATCAGTAAACCGCACTGGAGCAGCACCGTCGCTTAACAAAAAGTTGATGCTGCATGTTGTATCTTGATCTATATGGGGAAGTAATTGAGTGTTTGCTTTTAGTACATAAAACTTTGGATCTGCTTCAATGTCAAAATATTCACAAAGTTTTTTTGCATATTCTATTTCAATATTTTTAAGTATACGCCAGTTGTTCATTACAAACTTACCAAAACGTCGGTCTGTGTAGGGTTCGGTATTATCTTGATTTTGATTCCAAAAATCAAGCAGTGTGCTCTTATCAAAATCAAAATCGAAGACCAATATGTCTTCGTTATTGATCATCTTGTTCTACGTTTCCTTTATTACCACAATGCGGACAATGAAAGTTGTATCTATTAATACACATTTTTTCCATTGTTGCATATGTAAACCAATTTTTGCATTTTTGACAGGTAAGATGCCATATCACTTCTTTTGTTGCTTTAAACATTGCGTACCCTTTTGAAAAAGCCTTCTTTGCTGTGTATAGCAGAAATTAATTCCTCCCACATTTCAGGACTTATTTCAATAATATAATCTGTATCTGTTTCTGGATCGTATTGCCTTATGTAAACTAAATCATCAAAACTATTTACGATCAAATCGCCATGATTGCCATTATCATCTAAAATAGTTATACAAACTTCATCGTGGTCAAATTCTACACTATACATAAAGATATTTAGTTATGGTAGTCCCACCAGGATTCGAACCTGGGACGCTCTCTAATCTGGAGACAATGCCGGATATAAGCCGGGTGTTTTACCGCTAAACTATGGGACTATATGGTGCTCCCGGTAGGATTCGAACCTACAATCGCGACCGTTATGAGCGGTGAGTGTTAACCGTTACACCACAGGAGCATTATGGCGGAGAGTGTGGGATTCGAACCCACGGTACGTTGCCGTACTCTAGTTTTCAAGACTAGCGCCTTCGACCGCTCGGCCAACTCTCCTTGTTGGAGCGGATGACCGGATTCGAACCGACTCCATCAGCTTGGAAGGCTGAGTCCTCTCCCAGGAGAACATCCGCATAATGGTCTTGGTGGCAGGATTCGAACCTGCGATCTCTTGAACCCAAATCAAGCGCCTTACCAGACTAGGCCACACCAAGATTGGCATCGGTTGAGGGATTCGAACCCCCTGATTATTTCTAATCCTGGTTTTGGAGACCAGTGTGCCACTCCAACTGCACCGAACCGACAAAAAACTATGTTTCACTCCTTTAATAAAAAAAGCCCCTAACAACTTAATGCTAGGGGCTTATCTCAAATAACTTTTTAAAAAGTCACGTCAAGACATACCCCACTTTCGTGATGGCCAACCTATTATCGATGTTGTGTTAGTCTTGATCATGTTAGTATTCCTTTTGTCTATACTTATTTATACTTTATTTAGTTTGGTTTGTCAACCACTTTTTTTAATTTGGTGCGGATAGAGGGACTTGAACCCCCACGCCTTGCGGCACTAGAACCTAAATCTAGCGTGTCTACCAATTCCACCATATCCGCATATGGTGCTGGTTGCAAGATTCGAACTCGCGACATCTTCATTACAAGTGAAGCGCTCTACCAACTGAGCTAAACCAGCGTGGCGGACAGACAGGGATTCGAACCCTGGGAGGAGTTGCCCCCTCAACACCTTAGCAGGGTGCCGCTTTCGACCACTCAGCCACCTGTCCTAAATATTTCAAACAGCATGTAAGCATTACTGCTTACTTATACAATATACCATATTACTTACCAGAAGTCAACCATTGAATGTTTCTTTTTTGTAAATAATTTTATGATATGGACAGAATGGGATCCCCTAAAAGAAATCATTGTTGGGCGTGTGTATGATCCAAATGATATAGCACACATAGAAGATATAGAGTTTCGCAACGGTCTACAAAGAATATTTGAAGAGTCAGAAGAAGACTTCTACGATTTGGCACAACTTTTTGAAAGTTATGGTGTTAAAGTACACAGACCACGTTGCGAGTACAAAGGTGACTTTCGTTATCCTGCTGTGTGTCCTCGTGATATGCACGTTGTATACGGTGATCAAGTTGTAGGTACTATTGGAGGAGATCCAAATAGATTTTACGAAAGACAGCACTACAATGATATTATACTCAACTTGGATAGACGTTATAGTGCTATGCCTACTCCTACACTAGGCAGTTTTTATCAACCATATCGTGCTATGGAAGGTACACCATTGTATCACGCTGCTAACATACTCAAATGCGGCGATACGCTGCTGTATACAGCACCATACAACGACAGCACATATCCAATGACTAGACAATTTGGCAGAGGCACACAAGCAGGCTTAGAATGGATACAAAACAAAATCGATGCTAAATGGATTGGTTTACACGAAAGCGGACACGCAGATGGAAAGATAGCATTGATCAAACCTGGACTGCTTATGTGTTGGTTGCCTGAAATGATTCCAGACGAACTAAAGCATTGGGACTACATACAAGTACCAAAACAACCTGTCCCAGAACAATTTTGGCAAAGTAAAATGCAACCATTACGTGCTAAAAATGTAGCAACTTGGTTAGATAGTTGGATTGGACACGTAGACGAAACTATATTTGATGTGAATGTTGTAAGTGTGTCACCTGAACTTGTTATTACCAATGGGTATGACAAAGACATTGCTGCACAATTAAAACGCTATAGTGTAGAAATGGTACCATTTAACTTTAGACACAAGTTCTTTTGGGATGGAGGATTACATTGTGTTACACTGGATTTGACTAGAGAAGGAACGTGTGAAAGTTATGTATAATGTTGTAATGAAAACACCCGAAATATTAGTAGTTGATGATTTCTTAGATCAAGATAGTTGGGATAGATTGCACAATCAAGTGCAGTGTGATGAATGGACACAAAGTCAAACTGATGACAAGTATTGGCACATAACCGATGGACCAAACTATAAAGCCAGCAAACGTTTTTTAAGAGATGCACCGTTTGACAATAACTATGATATATGGGCAGAAGCAATACGTGACTTTGCCGACAATTGCGTAGAAGCTCAAGACTTTGTAAAAGGTTATACAGATATTGCAATGCGTTGCCACGGTTATCCTGTAGGATCAAAAAATCCTTGGCATAGCGACATGGGAGGTGTAACATATTCCTATTACTTGCACAAGCACTGGCAAATCAATTGGGATAGCACACTATTAGTTTTGCCAAAAGGTAGCGTACATTACAAACAAATAATGCCTAAGTTGCCTGGTACAAAGCAAATAGATACTTACGCAGGTGTCGGCACGTTAGAAATGTTTGAGCAATCAGAAAAACAAAAAAACTTAATAGATTATGGATTAGGCACCTTTGTGTCTCCTAAACCAAATAGACTTGTTTTAATTGGTAAAAATGTAGTACACGGTATTACTCGTGTAGATAAAGATGCAGGTGAAAATGTTAGATTAACTCTAACAGGATTTTTTAATTTTTTCCAAAAACAAGTTGTAAAAACCTAGTCTAATTTTGGAAACTCTATAATTTTTTCGTTTGATACTACAGAGAACTTTACACCTCCGTCAGATTCTGACGAAGATGTATCTTCTATTTGTAATTTTTTTTCAATACGAGATAGTCTATCTAAAACTTCGTATAGAAGTTGTTGTATTTCATATGTTGGCGTCATTATTTGGCTCTTATACTTACGGTAATAGGAATACGTTGCCCTACGCTATAGTTATTATAAGTGTACTGGCTACCATATACACCATTCCATTCAAATGTAATAAGATAATCTCTAATTTGATTCACTTGTTGGCGTACAATTACTTCTGAACATTCTCTATGAACTTCATATCCAATAATTTCTTGTCGTGTTCCGTTCGCTGCTTTATCGCCGCCTACAATAGCACCAAAAATAGCACCAGCATTGCGTGATTGTTTATCACCGCCTAGTGCTTGCCCTAAAATGCCACCAATGATTGCACCTCCGACAGCACCTTCTACGGCATTGCCACCGCCTTGCACATTTCTGTAAATAGGAACTTCAACATCTCTACATTGTGTACTAGGAACGTTGTTATAACCTGTTGTGTAACGTGGTTCAACTTTAGTAATTCTTGCATATTCTGCTGCAAATGCACTAGTTGCAGTTGCAAAAAGAACAGCAGTTGTAATCAATAATTTTTTCATGTTAGCCTCTCCGTGTGCCTATATTTATATTATAAACACTTATACAAACATGTCAACCTTTTTATTCCAAAATCCTGATACTTGTAGAGTATATTTTGGTGTAAGTCCTGCATTTGAACTTAAATGCAAATGTTCGCTATCCCAAATAAATCCTTCGCCAGCTTTCCAATGTGTGCTGGTTTGCCATTCTTTGTTTTCATCTTGATAATTGATAAAGTGTCCAGGTGCCCAGTCTTCTAAATAAATGTTAGCACGAACTTTTTTACGAGTATCAGCAGGATACATATTGTTTATTTTAAAAAATGTATCTCTATGCATTGTAATGGTGTTGCCCGGTGGCTGAAGTATGCTGCTAATAGTTACAATGTCAATACCAAGCAATGCACCTAGTGTAAAGTAATCTACACCCGGATCGCCATCATCAAACCATAGCTGTTGTATACGTGTATTATCTTCGTGATAGCTATCAGGAAAGCCACCAAATGTTTTGTGTATATCTTCTTGTTCACGTACTTGATAACTTATACAACTGCCTTTATGCTGTTCGTAATCCGCAGTCAAAAAAGGTGTTAAATCGTATCCTGTTTTAATATTGTATATCATCCGTCGTTGTAACCTCCGCCGTTACCCCACATATAATCAACTTCAACCTTTTTAACACGGTCATAGCGGAAACTACGCCATGCACTTGGTTCAATGTCAATCGCCCATACAACAAATACTTTGTCTTCTAAGTTTCTAATTTTAGTTTGGCTTAATTTATCATCACGTTCTGCTTGTGGTAACATACTAGGAACTAAAGTACATTTCATAGTGCGTTCGTCGCCACTCAATTTATCAAACGTAACATCAACAATTTCTTTTGCTAATAAATCAAGAAGTTCCTGTCTTGTAGGAATGCCTTTAAGATCTGCTAAAGTCTTCTGCAACTCTTCGGTTGAAGCCATCTACTCTCTCCTTTACTTGATCATAAGATAAATTATTATCACCACGTAAACTTAAAACAACTCTACGATTATCATTGCCTAAATTATTACTACGATGCATAACATCTGTTCTAATCAACTTAATACTATTTAACACACAAGATTCACTTACAACATAATCGTTGTCGTATTTTTCTGGCATAATAGCACTGCCGCCGGGTGCATAAGTTTCTTTACCAAAATCATTTTCGTCATCTGCAAACCATTCATTAGTACCCAAATCACAATGAGAAATTGGTATATTGATAGCCCAAGATCTAAGTTCTTTACTTTGTGCTACACAATCTCTATGTATTTGCAATTTCCTATTTGGATTAGTAACAAACAATCTTGCTGTTACTAATGTAAGACCAAGTGTGTTCATTAAACTATCAACTGGCCATTGTATGTCTTTACCAGTGATTAAAAATCCTGTAACCACTGGTAATATTCTTTTATCAGCAAAATATAGTTTTGGATCATCAAGTTTGTGTCCAAACTCACTCCAATATAAGTCATGCATGTCGCATGTCTTAAAGTCTATATTTGTGCTGTATTTCATCGTTGTTCGATAACTTTATCTGCAAAACCGTTTTCTACTGCTTGTTCTGCACTTAAGAAGGTATCAAACTTCATAGTTTCAAATAGTTCTTCATAAGTTTTGCCAGCAGTATTGTGTTTTACATAAAGTTCTGTTAGACGTTCATTTAACCGTTTACTTTCTTCAAAATGTCTACGTGCATCTTCAAACTCTAGTTCTTGTACATGCACACTACCGCTTGTACCTCTAGTACCACTTGACACTCTATGGATCATAGTGCGTGATTCTGGCAACACACAACGTTTGCCTTTTGCACCAGCTTGTGCTAGAAAACTACCCATACTTGCAGCTTGACCCATTACAATAGTTTTAATATCCGGTTTGATAAACTGCATTGTATCATAGATAGCAAGACCTGCTGTAACTGAACCACCTGGCGAGTTAATATACAAGTTAATATCTTTGTCAGGATTTTCTGCTTCTAAGAACAACATCTGTGCTACAATTAAATTAGCCATATTATCTTCTACTACGCTGTTAAGCATAATAATACGGTCTTTTAGTAGTCTGCTATAGATATCGTAACTACGTTCGCCTCTTGCTTCTGATTCAACGACTATTGGCACTAAGGGCATGTTTTTTCTTTTCCTCTTCTAAGTTAAATTTAAGTGTGAAATTTTCTACCAGTAATTTAGTAAGCGTTGCCATGCTAACCGTTTCTCTATGTTCTAATGGCACACTATACATCTGGTCTAAAACACTTCCGGCCATCATTTCATAAATTTGATCTTCAGTAACATTAACCTTAGACCAATCAATTGGATCTGTAACTTCCATTTCTTTAGCTAGTTCAATAAGCCTACCTACTGCTTCTGTTTTTGTCAAAGTTTCTGTCATTGATCTGCGAATTCTCCCATTGCAATTTTAAATTTTCTAGCACTTTCTTCATACTCAAAATGAAAGGTATGCTCATATACATTAGTCCAAGTTGTAACACTCCATTGATGTTTTTGGCAGTTACGTTTAGCAAATGCTTTACCTCTGTCAACTACATCACTATGTAATCTTACTGAATAACCAGGTTTCCATCGTTGTTTGTACTCAAAAATTTCTACAGGTGTCAATGTAAATATCCGTAATTTGAATCATCATTAGGATCAATGCCCCATTTTTCTTTGAGCAACTGCACAATAGCTTCTGGCACGTCTTCATCTTCATGACCTTTTGGTATCCAAATACCTTTTAGGTTACCTTCTTGATCCAAAATGAATCCGTAATCATCTTCATCCAAGGTGTTCTCAAAACCCAAGTAATCATGACTCATTTGGCTTCATTCCTTTCCTTGTAAAAGTTTTTGCTCTACGCACAATTTCTTCTTCAGTAAGCCTACTATTGCTTAAATGTTGTTTCCATTTCTTATATAGTTTTTTACTACTTTCTTTAGTGTAACGTGTCATTTTGTGAATAATTTTCGTATTCTTTAATACAAATAATGTCGTCTGAACGTCCATCAAATGTATTTAAAGCATCGTCTATATCTAATGCATAAATGTGATATTCTGTTTCTGCTGTATCAATCACGTAGAGTTTTGTCATCATTTTCCCCGTGTTTTAAGATTTCCATGTCACGTCCTACGCCACGAGTCTTAAGATAACCATCTCGAATCAAACTATCAATAGTTGCTTCAGTTACCTGACCTACAATGTCACGAAAACTCATCCAACGTCCTACAAAAGTAAAAAGTATTGCTGTGCCCAACAACCAGTATGTCGTTTCATTATACAAAATTTGTTCTAACATTTTTCCGCCTTAAAATTGTCTCTGCCCCATCCACTATATTTACTCGCTGAACCATAGTGCATAAAGCACTGCTGTTCCGCAGTGCTTTCGCTTAGACATTTAACCGTATCAATATGTTTAATCTTACGACCTTCACTATCTACTAGCCAAACATTATAATAATTAAACATTATGAATCCTTCAATGTTTTCATCATTGTTTCGTTTTCCCAATCTACTTCACGCTTGGCTTGTAGCCATGTTTCGCGAAGCATATAAATTATCATTGGTCCAATTACCATAACACCTGCAGCAAAGATTCCGTGTAATGGATCTTCAAATAAACCTGCAACTTCTAGAGCAATCCAAGTATAGACAACTCCGATAGCAAATGGTGATAGTTTTAGTAAGAATTTTTTTGTAACTCGATTCATATTAGATCTCCTGTTTTCTGAGTTTAACGTAGTTTAAGCGTGTCATTGGTGTTTTTGAATCACGCTCGAGATCCTCCCCTTTTATACGTGCGACAATGTCATACGTATCTCCAACAGCATACATTTGTTTTACTGAAAAGCACACCAAATCTTTTCCAATAGCACCAAAGTGCAAGTATGCTGGCTCACCATAAAAGTCATTGTTTAGAGGAATGACTTTAAGGATTTCTACCTCACTAGGTTCAATACGATCTCCAACAAGATGTTTACTATCTGCAAACTCTGTTTTGATACGTTGTTTATAAACCTTGTCTTTAACTTGACGATCAATAAACGCTGGCAAATAAGCAATCAAACCTATCCGACCAATTGGCATTTCGTCACTGCTATATGCTGCAAACAAGTCTGCTTCAAATTGAGGCAAGTCACCCATTGCAAGCATTGTGTAACGGCGCATATGTTTTTTGCCTTCAGCAACAGACGCATGGTCTGCGTCTGTTACTTGCAGTGGAGTAAAGTCTTCTGGAATAAAAGGACTTTGCTCGTTGTTTGCACTTGCAGTATAAGCAATCAATTCTTTGTTGCTGTAAGTAGGAGGGTTTTCGCTGTGTCTACGAGTTTGTTTCTCGTAGCCGTTGTTTACACGATATGCAGCATATGCCAACGCAATTAGATATTCTGTCTTGTATGTAGTCATTTGTTTTATCAGTGCCTTTATTGTGCCTAAGTTTTCTTTATAACTTATAATAGCAGGATAATCATCCATTGTCAACCAAATAACTTATCTAACCAAGGCTTTAATCTTTGCTTTACTGAATCATATTCTGATTTATCATTGTATAATGCTCTTGGCATACTATCACAAGCCAGCGTGGTTTTAATTTGATTACAATCTAAACAAAGTGTTTGGCAGTTTTCAGGTGCATCACTACCGCCATATTTTTGTGGGATAATATGATCAACAATCAACATTCCCCATGCAACACGATCACGTATAAGCTCGTCACTGATTTGTTTTACTTTAGGATGCTGCCATGGATCCTTGCCACAGAAATCACAACAAGATTTTTTATTAAAGGTCCACGGGCGATCTGTCCGTGCAGGTCCGCCATATTCTCTCAGTAAACTTTGATGATGATCGCAGTAACGTTCACCAACACCCTTATTTAATGTAGCATTATTATTACAAAAATGATAATTACATCTAATATTTGATGAATATTTTTGACCTTTGTATCCTTGATGCAAACGTTCAAAAAAGAATTTACTCATACTTGTGTCCACTTCTTATGTGCTAGTTTGTTTTGTTCAGCCCATGTAACAAACAAACCTGTTTCTCTGCCATGCGCTTCGATTTCGCTAGGCTTGTCCCAATAGTCAAATTCTTCTTCTGCACAATGATTGAGTTGACCGAGCTCATATTGCTTTACATGCACAAGCTCGTGTGCAAGAGTAGTAAGTAAGTCACGTAGTCGCAAACTACGTTTGATGTCAATTTCGTATTCGTGATTATCAACTTGCACACAACCACCTAGACTGCGATCGTTTGTAAGTCTGCGGAATGAGATTTCAATGTCAGGATTTATATTAAATTTGTTACAAACGTAGTCTGCCATGCTGTAAGCATACTTGCGTTGTGCTTTTGTGCCGCCTTGTACATATATCATATTTGCCTCGGTGTTTTGCCAGTTAACAAGTACATTTTCTTTATTATAGCACTTACATCTGCTTCTGTCAAGTAACCTTTGACGGTATCATCTTCATCTGTGATGCCAGGCATGTATATCAAATCACCGTTTTTAATAACAGCAATCTCATATGGAGCAGATTCTGTGCTGTAAACACCTTCGCCTGTGATAATGCTAAGTTCGTATTCGTCGCCAAAACTCAACACACACTGATGATTGCCCAAATAATCTTCAGCTTTTTTAATCATTTCAAAACTTGCTAATTCTAATACAGCCATGTTGCCCTCCTTGTTGCATACTTTATAGCATAGCAAACAATGGTTGTCAACCTACAATCTGCGAGTGATACGACCTTTGTCTAAATCATAAGGTGTCATTTCAATAAGCACTCTATCACCGCCTACTAGTCTAATCTTAAACTGGCGCATCTTTCCGCCTGTATAACATGTGACTATATGTTCGTTGTCTAATTTTACTTTGAACATTTGATTAGGCAGCACTTCTACAATGCTGCCTTCGAATTCTAATATACCTTCTTTAGCCATTATCCACTTTCGTAATGGACATCATTTTGTCTTCTACTTTAATACTCAACGTATCTCCTGGTTGCCAGCCCATGCGTTCTGCAATTTCGTCTGGTATTTTCATTAACACATTTTCAGGATTGTCCGGATCGTCCTCAAAAATGTCTTCTACTTTGTATTCAATTAGATTATTATTTACCATCAATCCACCAAAAAGTTAAGGTCTTCTAAATCTTCACGCAACACAAAATCATCAGGTAACTTTACACCTTGTCCTTCTTGTATGGCATCACAAATTGCCTTACTTTCACTTAGATTGAAATGAGTGTGCTTGCTGATGGCAATCTGTGCTTCCACAAAGTTAGCGTTTGGTCTATATCCAATTACAATCATTTGATCTTTACTCCAATATCATTCAGCATACGCTCCGCAAGTGCTGTGGTGCGTAGTTGGCTTTCTAGTTCTTCCATTTCGTCACAGATTGCCTGTGTTTCAATTGCTTCCCAAAGACAACCATGTGTCCTATACGGTTGTGTCCAAGTTGTTTCGATGTTATAATTCTGCATCATACTCATGCTTTCCAAACACTGGCATAATAACCTTTGCCGTTTGTGTCTCCTCCGCCGTTATCAACAATTTGACCATCATACTCGACTTCAGTAATAGTATCTTCACCATTCAAGAACTCTGTAGTTACAATGGTTAGTTTTTTAACATCAAAGTCACCATAGGTAGTAATACAACCTTCAAAGAATGTGCCTTTTTCACTGCTGTAAAGTTGAGCAATATATTCAGTGCCTTCTGGTGTTTCATCACAAACACCCATTTGTACCAACTCAACTTCGTAATCACTTTCTTCACCTAAGCGATCATTCAGTTCATCAATACGTTCGTCAAGCACTTCTGCAACTACGCTTGCATTATACTCTTCTGAATCTACTTCATCAATACAAATATGGCAACTATCCCAAGTTCCGCCATACTGATGTTCAAACTCTGTGTGTGATTCATACCAAGGACGCTTGTAGTTGTCATCTTCTTTGTCATGTAAGAATTGTGCTTCTTCTGGTACACCATCAATCTCATCATACTCTGGTTCTTCATCATCGTCGGCGGCCATATATGCTACTAGATCATTGTCACCGTGTTCATCTAAGATAGGTTTCCAAAAATCATGTGCTTCTTTCGAAATGCTCATATATGCTGCTTCGCCGCCGTAGCCGCTGATTAACACACGATAATAGCGTTCACCTTTTAATGTATCAATTGTTTCTTGTTTTTCTTCACTTGTAGCCATAATATTCTCCATTTGTCTTATTATAACACCAATTTTAGTATTGTCAACAACTAAATACAATATAGCAGAGCGTGAGGGCGCACAAACATGGATTTTTTAACACTAGTAGGAGATGTAGGTTTTCCAATTGCAGGGGCATTAGCAGCAGGAGGCTTTGTCTTTCTTACTCTTAAATTCATACTTGCTGGTGTTACAGGTAGTGTAACAACATTAAAAAATATCATAGGGCAACTAGATAATCGTGTTCAAACAATGAACAACGATCTTGTTAAAATAGATGCATTACTGAGTTATGCTCTTAATGTAAAACCTAACATAGATCGTATAGCAGCAAATGAAGGAAAGAATGATGCCAGAAGAGACTAATGTAGACGATAAAGGTAAAATGGAGATACAACTGCGCATACTAGGCAATGAACTAGTAGCAATTAAAATGTCAGTTGACGATTTCAAAATGAAATGGCTGTTTTTAGGAGTGGTTGCTATGTTAGCTGTAGGATGGGCAGCCAGCAGTTTTGGTCCAGACTTAATAGGAATGTTCGGAGAATAAATGGAATTTGATCTAGCACAAGCGGTTAGTGAGTACGGATTTCCTATCATTGCTGCTATGGGAATGGGATATTTTATCTTCTTCATCTGGAAATGGGTGACAGAAACCATTGATCCTGTGCTAGGTGAAACAATGGGTACGCTGATTAAACTTGTTGATCGTGTGCGTATGTTAGACAATGATATGATACGACTCAACAGCAAGTTGAGTATGGTATTAGAACATCGTGCAATGATGGACAAAGACCAACAAGCTGAATTAGATTCTGTTGTAGCAAAATATCAAAGCACTAGTCAAGCATTTAACAGCACTGGTAAAGAAGAAAAAACGAAAGAGGCGCCTGCGCCAGAAGAACCAAAAAAAGAACCTATGAAAAAGAGAACCAGTAGATGATAGGAAAAGAACGCACTTGTAAAAGCTGCGGACACAAATGTCATTGCTATTCACCTGATTGCAAGGATTGTGTTAATGACGTTTGTACCAGATGTGATTGCAAGGATAGTAAACAAAAATAAGTATCTATATGAGATACTACTTAGGACAATGCGAGTATAAATGGTCGCACACTGCCGAGAAGGGCAACGAGCGCATGGAACAGATATGGGTGCGCCGTGAAATAGGCGAAGACCTATACAGAGAAATCAACGAAAAAGAATACACACTTGTATTGCTAAAGAGCGATGGTTTTGTAGCAGATACGTATTGTCGTTGCGACATATATGTTGATATTGACAATGAAGATCAAGCATTGTTGTTTGGTATTAAACATGGCAAGCAAAGGATTGAACGAGTATGATTTGGATGGACTATATTGTAGAAAGTGCCGGCAACGGACACGCATTCCGTGTTAAAGGTGATTGGCCTGGCGAAGTAATGGGTGTTCAAAAAGATGGCACACCAAAGGATCATTGGTTATACAAACCGGGCGATGTGTTTATTGTAAATGAGGCAGGGTGGCTAGTAAAGACTGACGAAGTTAATGCGCTTTTGTTAAAGCACGAGAGTAACAAGTCTGAATAATTTCTGCAACACGATCAGAAACCATAGTTTCGTAGTGTGTGTGATTTACTTCCGTGTGCGTCATATCAGTTCTATGAGACATACTAGCAATTGTGCAAACTCCATCATTAGGTCCGTTGTGATAAGGAACTGAACCTGCTGTAGTAACTATTTGTGTCCAAGGTATAGTTAGTTTTATTTCATTTGCTTCTTTGATTGGATCACTTTTTCTACCAATGTCTTTGAACAGCGGATAACTTGGCACAATATATTTTGCCCAATCTGCTGTACTACTACCACGAAACGGTGTGCTAATACTCACACCACCTACAACTCTAACATATTTGGTTAAGTGTAGTGCATACAACCCGCCCATACTATGTCCTATAACAAAATGTGGACCTTTGCCTTTACATGTATCTGCTATCATTTCCAAGTTATCATAAAATCGATTCATGCTTGAATAGTTTACCATTATTTCATTTGGAAATTGAGTTTTGGTTTGCAAATACTTGAAACTTAGACTTGTTTGGTTTGCACCATGGCACCATATCACATTGATGTCATTAGTAGTGCGTTTTTCTTCCGCAGGCAAGGTTCCAAATATTTGTTTGATATAGTTTAGCATATACTATTTACTTGTTGCGATAAACACACCATTCCAGTTTGATGGCAAGTCTTGTGTTTTCATATACTCACAGCGTTCGATCCACATATCGTAATAACCTTGCATCTTGTGATCAAAGTGATCGTGTAGCATACGACATTTATCTATAGCATCATCAAAACGCTGCGCACGATAGTCTTCGTGCATTTGTTCGTGTTTCTTCTGCGCACTAGCCCAAACTGGTTTCACATCATCTAACACGGTGTATATTGATAAGCCAACACTTTTACCTTTAACCTGCAAGTCATCTACTTTGAGCCAGAAGAAGTCGTCTTTGGTTTGTTTGTATGTCGCTTCTCCAACAAGCAATAGACATCCGTATTCTTTACATTTACTTTCAACTCTTGCTGCTGTGCTTACCGCATCCCCAAGTACGTCATAACTATGGCGCTTAGTTGAGCCCATTTCGCCAATGTACCCAAGACCAGTATTGATACCAGCACCCATACCAACAGGTGGCCTACCCTCTGGTATAATGATTTCTTCATTGAACTTCTCCACTGCTTTAAGCATATCTAATCCACACTGCACTGCTGTGTGTGCGTGTCTTTCATCATCTATAGGTGCGTTGTGTATGTGCATACTAGCATCACCTATATACTTGATAATCATTCCGTCTGCATCTAGCACAGGTTGTGTAATGGCATCCATATAGCCATTCATTATTCTTGTAAGTCCTTTTACATCATCTCCAAATGATTCACCTAGTGGCGTAAAGCCACGCAAGTCTGAGAATACAATGCTCACATCTTTCTTTATCCCATCTTTAACAAGAGCGGGATTTTCCTGTAGTATTCGTACAACTGCTGGGCTGGCGTATCCTTCGAATTGTTTTTTAATGGCTTGCTTTTGCAAGAACTCGTCGATGAATTTAAGCACGTATCGTTTGAGACCCACCAGCAAGAGGAAAGCACTGATAGTAGCGCCATCAATAAGAATGTTTTGTGTATTGAATACATATATACTAACTCCGATAAAGCCGCCTACTGACATAATAAAAAAGGCTATACCTACATATGTCCATCGGGCGAGTGCGATTAACAGAATACCTGCACCAATAAACGCTGCTAGTTCAGCCCATTGTTCTGCGTCAGGATGTCTGCTTATGTTTGATTCATTAAAAACGGTTCCAAGCATTACTGCCTGTATTTGATGCGGAAACACTGAACCTGCTGCTGTTGCTATTGGCTGTGTTACACCTGCTGCTGTAGGTCCTACAAATACTATACCGCCAGCAAAATCATCTGGCAAGTTGGTTACGCTGTGTGACTTGTATCCTTGGCTCCAGTCTATCCATACTTCACCACTAGGATTTGTTTGTAGGAAGCCGTATGCTGGTATGCGTAATTTGTCTACACCAAACTCATTTAATTTTATTTGGAACGAAGGATCGCCTGCAAGTACACGCAAAACTTCCATTGTAACATTTGGATATAGCGTGTCTGTGTCTTCAGCACGAACAACTAGTGGGATTCTTCTTGTGACTCCGTCAAGCTCGGGCCAGCTATTGGTGATTCCACTACCAACGGCGCTGTATTCAATATCTGGTATATTTGCGATGGTTCCCGGAACACTAGGTATCCTATCCCTAAACTCACTATTAACAATAGTAGCACCTGGATTGATTGCTTCATTCTTGCTCTCCTCGGCTCCTAACATAGTAAGTATAACTGGAAATGACTGCATTGTCAAGGCAAGTTCTTGATCTTCGCCTGATCTGTCTGGCTCACTCATAAGCACATTCCACACAACCAAACCTGCGCCTCTGTTGTATAAATCCTCTATGATTGCTGCGTAATCGCCTCTAGGAAACGGCCATTGTCCATACTGATCGATTGCTGCTTCGTCAATGTCTACCGTGTAGATATTGTTTTCAATTTTTGGTTGACTGATTATCAGTTGGTCGAAGTACCGTAACTGGATGCTCTGCAGGAAGTTTGGCGACAACCAAATCGTGTAGGCTAAGACGCCTAAAACCACTACGCTCCACAGAGGTGACAGGAGAATTTTTTTCAACATTATTAACTTCCTTCATCTTGCTGTTCCTTGTATTTATTTGGATTAAGCATACGGTCCCATGAAGGTCCAACATCTTCCCAATAAGATTTACTAGGTCCATCATACACTACCATTGCGAGTCCAACAAAAGTTAAGATTGTAACAAGTACTAGCCATTTCATTGTTTTGCCTCCCTGTTGTCCCAAGGAGCATTTTCATAACAACCTGCTGGCAGTTTATCTTTGTAATTTACACCTGCTTCAAACCCATTATTGTCAACTTTAATATAAGCACTTTCAAATGGCATTTCTCGTGGTTTGCCCCAACAGCGATTTAAACTCTGTCCTGGCACACGATATCTTGGATTGTGTTTGAGAAAGTCTCGTAGTTCGGCATATTGTTCAGCACGAACTTTTTGTCTATATTCTGCGTGGCAACTTGCGGCGGCATTCCAGTTTGCGGTATTATCCACACACCATTTAGCCATTTTGTTTGACTCACTTGCACTCACGGAAGTTGCCCACACCGCGAGAACAGCGATCATTAAATATTTCATATTATAGCCCTCAAACTATTTAGTTAAATACTATTAGAATGAGGGCGCCAACAATGAGGATTTTAGCATTTTTACTGGTATTTTTACCAAATATAGCACTATCATGGGAAGATTGGGACAAACAAACACGAGATAACTTCTGGCGAAGTAGTGCTTGGATAGCATTAGACTGGCATAGCACAGATATGATTGCTAGTAGGGGTTGGGACGGATACAGAGAAAAAAACATAATCATGGGTCCATATCCTAGTCAAGGAGAAGTAGCATTATATTTTGCTGCTCGTATTGGATTAAACTATTGGATGCACGATCAAGGATTGGATATTTTAGCAATTCCAATGAGCATTATTCATGCTCATGCTGCATATGGTAACTATAGTTTGACAGGAGACGACGATAAAATAGGACATATTTTAGTTGGTGCTGCTGTGGGTGAAACGGTATCATACTACACAGGTAGCAGATGGAAAGGCTGTGCCGCTGCACTTGCTGTAGGTGTTGCTAAAGAACTAGGCGACAGCCGCTTTGATATACAAGATGCGGCTGCCACTGCTTTAGGTTGTTCGATTATTAGAATCGAATTTTAATACCAGCACTAATATATGTGCTCGTGTTGTCACCTGCTGTGACTCTGTTTGCATTTGCTCCAAAACTCACACGCTGATTGATATCTTTGTTGATACCTAAGCCTATGCGCATTGTTTCTGCATCGTCAAAGTCTTTAGCGAAACTTGCTGTGAATACACCAGTATCAATATTCATACCAATGGTAGCATAACGATATGATTCATCTGCTGCTGCATGATCAATAACCGCTTGTACATCGCCAGTTTCTGTCCAAGCATCTGTAGATTGTGATCCAAGTGTATAACCAGCAAACGGACGAACGGTGCCTGTTGACTTTTCTACCATAATGGTTGCACCCATATCTCTGCTTGTGGTTTCACCTGCTGCACCAAAGTCTCCAATGGTTCTGTTGTATGATATATCGCTGTTGGCCATGTGAGCACCAACACTAACGGTTGCATCTCTATTGTCCAATGTTTTACCAACTCTACCTTGAATAATCATTGTGCTCATTTCACCACTACTGCCTTCACCTGTTAGCGTTGTATCAGCAAAGTTGATGCCGCCACTTACTAACATTCCGTTGTCTGTGCCAACACTATGTCCTAGTCCGTATGCTGTTGTTTCTGCGCTGTAGCCGTTGCCCATATCATGTGATATTCTGCCGCCTGATACACCATCAGCAATGCCTAGGCTTTTGTGTGGATTTAGTGCCATCATTTGATCAACTTGATCCATGCGTCCAACAAATGCACCTGGATCTGTGACTGCTGAAGTTATAGCACTATCTGCTACTGCACTTGAAGTAAGTGTACCATCTGTGTAAGTGTTGGTTACCATTGGAGTAGTTGTAGTTGTAGTAGTTTCACGATCAATAGTTTGAACGCCTGCTGCTACACTTGACTCATGGTGTGTAATACTTGCTGTTAGTACTGGACGACTTGTGTCAACTACGGTTTCAGTTGTGATAACTGGTTCTGGAGTTGAACCTCCGCCGCTTGCCGCATCTGTTGCTGAACCAACATCCTCTAATGTACCCCAACTACTAACGTCAGCACCACCGCCAGCACCACCTGTAATAGCATCTTCTGCTGCATCAAACGCACTTGGTCCAAAGATGTATGCATAACTTGCTTCCATTATGTCGCCTGCGCTAACACCTGTCCAAGTCCAACTGATACCAATAGTGTCGTCACCATTACCATAATTTACAGAATTTCCGTCGGCATCTGTATAAGTTGTACCATTGTATCCGTCTGCTTGGGTACTCCAACCATTAATACCTGCTGTTACGTTCGTATCTGTTGTGTAGATACCTAGTGCATAACGGCTAACCGTTGCTTCTGAGAATGCAACGTTTGTATCTGGAATGACA
>Ga0208150_1000048_pt1 | contig 45738 bp, 52 predicted proteins | sample DEB08_DNA_8_FD_184534 | JGI IMG/M metagenome (GOLD analysis project Ga0208150, IMG submission 184534) | Aqueous microbial communities from the Delaware River and Bay under freshwater to marine salinity gradient to study organic matter... | ecosystem: Environmental > Aquatic > Marine > Coastal ...
ATCGCTTCCACGGCGACCCCGCCAAACGGCTCGTTGTAGAGGGTTGGCACCAGGCATGCCTTGGCCGCTCCCATGAGCTGCTTTCGTTGCTCGACGTCAGCATAGCCGACGCACTCCACGTTATCAGGAATCTCGAGGCTTGAGGGAATGGCATTCTCCAGTTTCCCTTGGCCGGCGACAACTACAGGGATCTCTGTATCGCGAGCCAGCCGCACGATGATTTCCATACCCTTTCGAGGGATGACCCTGCCCAGATACAGGAAATATCCGCCCTCCCCGTTTTGGTCGATGAAGTCCTTGGGATCAAAATAGTTTGGGATCACCGTATCCATTTGCCATGGATCGAGATCAGCCTTCTCTGCTGCCTCTCGGTTGCCGTGGCAGTTGTTGAGGATCGCGTAGGACTCAAACACCCGGAATGTGGCGAATGTGCTGGAGTAGCCGATGCCAGGCTCGACGACCTGCACATCTTCCAGCCCGAGAGCGGCCCCTCGGGTGCCCGACCAGAAATGAAGAATGAAGTCTTTGGGCTTTGCTGTCTGCCTTAGAATCTCTCGGGTTCGCTCGTTGTAGATTCTCTCAATCTCCTCATTCTGGGCATCAAAGAATACCTCGCGCCAGTCGCCGCGATCTCCGAAGGCTTTCTCCCAGTCCCCATCAAAGATGGTGTCGTGATGTTGAACATAGGCCGGCAGTTCATGGTCAGGATGGCCATAGTGGTGAACCTCATAGCCGTAGTCCTCCATCATTCTTGCCCACTTGAGAACCTTCTGCGTGTAGGCGCAGAGCGAGTATTTCTCCGACGTGGCTGCATAGGGAGGAGTCAGAAGGTGGAATCGCATGTTCTCCCCTGGCGTCGTGTTGAAAGGCTCGGTATGGACTCCTGTGGGGATCACTGGAGTTTCCCGGCCCCTCTCAGTGTGCAGCTCGATGAATCCGCGGTCTGCCAAGCCTCGTGGATTCACCATGATCAGCCTGACTCCGTGCTTTCGACAAAACTGCTTTGCGAGCTCCCACCCTCCCATGATGAGTCGCCTTGCTCCGTCGAGATGCCCGCTGGGCCCAGACTCGCCAATCCTCCCGCCATCAAGGTCGGCGCCGACCACGTAGATTTCTGAGAGGCCCATGTAGACCATCATCTGGAGAGCTGTGAACGCCACGCTATTCGATGTCTCAAACGGCGGCTCGTCGGTGAATGATTTGGGAAGCGGTACGCTGAGGAATCCATTTTCCTCCTGAATCGGCCCAGTGTGAGTGCGGACTATTCCCGCGCAGTTTGCCCGTGCTTCTCGCTCGTCTTGAAAACCAAAGTCGCCAAACCACTTGGCCACATGCGGAGTGAATTCCATCACGGTTCCCGCATCGCCCGAATAGCTGCGAGGGTTCCCGGGGTGACCACGATCCTGAATCAGATAATGATCTAGCTGCCATCCCTCCTCGTGCAGGATGCTATTGACGCCGAAGGAAACCATCGATGAATCCTGGCGATAGCTGGCCAGGCTGGGCCCGGTTAGAAGCAACTCGCCGCACTTGCCTGCATAGGCATCCCGGTATGACTCAATAGTCAAGGCGGGCGCCCAATGCTCTCGAAGAAGCCGGCCCTTGGAATTGTTCTGAGAAGACGCAAACGCCTGCTTGGGGGATGGCTCGCCATGAAAAGCAATCACCTGCCAATCTTCCGGGGGATCGCCTCCCCACTTCCACGAGATCGCCTTGCGGGCATCAAAGTAGGCGTATGGAAGCGAGCGCTCTTTGAAATACGCCTGGATGAATTCCTGATCCCCTGCGAAGTGCAGAACTGATTCCTCCTCGTGCTCAAGGAATTCGTCAGGGATTTCTCTCAGCCTTTCCGATTGGCGCCAGGTCATCACTGCCGATCCGAATCGGTAGGGCTTACTCAAATAGGCAAAGTCATTCAGGATGCGGAAGCCCTTTGTCCCTGGCTCGATGACCTCCTTGAATTGAGGGCCAATCAGAAGATCCAAGTCGAGAAACGTCACCGAGTCGCCGTCTTGAATCTCTGGGCAGTCGAAAAGCATGAGCTTCGACCACCATCCATTTACGTATCCTCTGGGGACAGGTCGCGCCTCGATGTAATTTGGGAGCGCCTTTGGCTTCTCGGTGTAGCAGATGAAGCGATAGGCTACATCTGGAAGGGCCCGCCTAACTGCGTGCCAAAGGTTGATTGTGTGAGCGTGGTTGTATTTATCTCCGACGTTTAGTGTGATTATGTAGTTCATGGGGTAAACTGATTCCAGTAGCCGCCGCTTGGCCCAAAATACCAATACCAGTGGCCTGTCTCAGACGGCCCAACGGCGCCACCTGTCGATCCTCCAGGGCCGGTTTTCCCGGTCCTTCCGGTTGGACCTGTGCAGCAAGGCCCTGTTTTTCCGGTTTTTCCTGTCCTGCCGGTTCTCCCGGTTTTTCCTGTAAAACCTTGGACGCCCTGAGTTCCTATTCCGGTTCTCCCGGTTTTTCCTGTCCGTCCAGTTAGGCCGACTCCAGTCCGTCCCGTCAACCCTACATCCCCCGTTGCCCCTCGTGGCCCTGTTCGACCAACTCCAGTTTTTCCCGTTCTCCCGGTTTTCCCGGTTAATCCAGTGAACCCCTGGCTCCCTTGGGTTCCTACCCCTGTTAGCCCTACGCCGGTTCTCCCGGTTTTTCCGGTCCTCCCCGTGCGGCCTGTTCGTCCCGACATTCCGTCGTCGCCATCAAGCCCTGATCCTGTTAGGCCAACACCCGTTCGTCCGGTTTTTCCGGTTCGTCCCGTTAAGCCCGAAGCCCCTCCCCCTGGCCCGGTTTTCCCCATCGGCCCTTGAATCCCTGCCCCAGTGAGCCCGATTCCCGTGCGCCCGGTTTTTCCGGTTCTTCCAGTCCTTCCCGTGCGCCCTGACATTCCATCGTCGCCTTGCGTTCCGACGCCTGTTTGACCCCGTGTCCCTGTTCTCCCGGTTTTTCCCGTTCGTCCGGTTTTCCCGGTAACTCCAATCCCGGTCCGCCCCGTTCTGCCGCGATCACCCGTCAACCCCTGCTTCCCGGTCCTTCCGGTTTTCCCTGTGCGACCGGTTTTTCCAGTTTTGCCAACTCCAGTTTGGCCTTGTGCCCCCTGAGTGCCAATCCCGGTTAGGCCAATGCCCGTTCTGCCAGTTTTTCCGGTTTTCCCCGTCCGCCCCGTGCGCCCTGACATTCCATCATTGCCGCCCGATCCTGTCAGCCCCACGCCTGTCCTGCCGGTTTTTCCGGTTCGTCCGGTTTTTCCTGTCCATCCTGTCACCCCCTGACCGCCATCTGATCCTGTTAGGCCAACACCCGTTCGTCCGGTTTTTCCAGTTTTCCCCGTCCTTCCCGTCAACCCTGACGCACCCCCACCAGGGCCAGTTTTCCCCATCGGCCCTTGAAGGCCAAATCCCGTCAGCCCCACGCCTGTCCTGCCGGTTTTCCCGGTTTTCCCGGTTTTTCCTGTGCGCCCGGTTTTCCCGGTCAGGCCAATTCCGGTCATTCCGGTCCTGCCGATGCTTCCGGTTTGCCCGCGAAGCCCGGTCTTTCCAAAGCCGGTTTTCCCGGTGATGCCCATCACCCACGGCAGCTCTAGATTTGTCGTCGGCAGTCCTGTTCCACCTCCGTAATCTGTGACAACGAGATATTTCCCCATTGCCCCAGTCGGGCCAACTGGCAATTCTCTTTCCCGCGCCCTGTCAGAGTAATATTCTATTCCGTGGCGGTAGTAGACGACGGTGATTTTGCCGCTTGAGTTTGTGGCATCGAGAATGTGCCAAGCGTATTTCCCGACATCGCCCGCGCTCCCAGGAGCGTCGTAATTGTCGGGAGTGTGCTTTTTGAGCCCTGTCGGTTTCGAGGTTCGCCATTCCGTGGTCACCGATGTTATGGCGCCGTCCTTGTCGGTGTCTGCGATCACCCAAAGCTGCTCTGTGCCTGTGATAGTCCGCGCAACGCCAGGATCACAATTATGCACCGTGTCCCCATCCTCGGTCAGGTCTCCATCATCAACGAGAATTTTCCCACCCTTCTCTATCGTGTAGCCAAACCCTTGAGAGATATTTGTCGCCGGCTCCGTGGTTGTATTGCTACGCGGCGCCTGGTGCCCTCCAATCGACTGCGGGGATTCATCGGGCTCCTCATCCCTCGTGCGGAAAGTCTGCTTAGGGAGCATCCTGGCGAGCCTGAGCGACTCAAGGAAATCTTGCGGAGAAAGATGCTCGGATGGGCCGAAGGTGATGGTATCGCGGCCCGTTTGGAGATCCTGCGAAATCGTCTGGATGGTGCCGCCCGGAATGAGGACATCAGTGCCATCCACCAGCTTTATCTTTTGACCAACTGCCGGCGGCCCGTCAGGAATGATTTCGGTGCCATCTCGAAGCTCGACTGGAGAACCATCCCGGAGCGTCACCGTGCCAGGGTCGTCGATAACCGACCCAGCCTCTTCATCGATCAGTGTAACCGTCCCCTCGTAGGGAAGTGAATCAAGTGACTCGTAGTAGGCTTGAGCTAGACCCGAGGGAGTGGCCTCCGCCGGCGCCGACTTCACAATCTTCTTGTAGACCTTGTTCTGTGCGTCGGTGCCAGTGACTTCGATAGAAACGCGAATCGCTGGATAGGACGTCCCCCCGACGTCAATCTGATCCGTGAAGATTGCCTTAGACGCCGCTGTTTGAGGGTCGTTGTCGTAGGCGATGACAGCATCAATGCGCAACCGCTCCGCACGAACATTCATCCAATCCTCAATGTTTCCATCGAGCAACTCCCGCGGATAGTCCTCCGGGTCGGTGGAATCGGCGAGCGTGTTCTCTGGGTCGATCGCTTCCGGAAGCGTGGAATCAGAGGGCCGCGCAAACTCGACGGTGAAACCTCCAACGATCCAATCGTCGAAAGCAAAGTTGTTTAGCCATGGCAGGTGATCGCGCATCCACCGTTCCATGTAGCCGCCATTGAAACCGAGCGAGGTCGTGCCCGTGGGGATGGCTCGCGTGCGGATCTTCTGTTTTTGGTGTGATCGAGCTGAACCTCTCAGCGGAATCGTTGCCACAATCCCGCCAGGAGCTCGGCCTGTGGCATCCGCCGGATAGATGTCGCTCTCGACGGTCGTGTAGGTGTTCCCGTCAAAGTCGTGATCCTTCTCGTATTTGAATTGGACGAACGGCGGAACCAGATCCTTCCGGTGAGTGTATCGCGTGCTGACGACTCGTCTATCCGTGGCATCTAACTCATAGAGCGTGGTCGGCTCCACAATGTGGAGGATGGGAGTTTCCGCGGAGTAATCGAAAGAAGCGACGGCGCCTGGATGCCAACGCATGATCGATCGCACGACTTCCGCGCACGTCTGATCCCGTCCCTCAACACTCCAGACTTGCTGGCCGGCGAGGACATTCCCGATGCCGAAAGGGGCGGCCAACCCTGCCTCCTGAACGGAGGCGATTACGTAGGCCAAGATCGCGTCGAGCTGGTCGCCGGTTGTGATCAGCGTGCCGGCGTCGTTCATCCCAAGCAGGACGTGAGAACGGAGCGCGGATTTCAGCTCGACGGGCGAACCGCTGACGCTGGCATCGAGATCAATCTCAGACCAGTTCTGTTGGAAGACGAGGTTTTCTAGATACCACCATGGCCCAGAGATCTCGAACGTCTGCCCCTCGGATCCATCCTGATCTCCGATCCATGGGAGCTTGGTGACGATCCCCTGAAACCATTTCAGGTTATTCCGGTAGACCTTAATCGTGTCCCCATAGGAAAATGGCGGGACAGGGTTTGCCTCAACCGGGCTGGCATCTCTGAGCTCGATGGGGGAGAGATCACGAAGCACGATGTTATCCACGCCATCGACATCTGGAACATCGACGATTTCGAGCGTCAGGACATCAGGTGTCATGCTCTGCACCCTGCGGGAAGCCATCGTCACTCCCCACGCCTCAGCGGATTGTCTCGTCCCCTTGTGCTCGATTTCCCAGAAGGCCATGGCTATCGCTGATTGCGCAGGTTTTTCACCTGCCCTTGAAGATTGTCTATGGTGGAGAGAGCGCGGGCCATCTCAGATTCCAGAGCAGCAGCCCGAGCCCCAACAGAAAGCAGCCCCTGAACGCCCGACTGTTGGGTTGCGAGGATTTGAGCAAGGATTCGGCGAAGGCTGGCCGTTTGCTCCTCAAGCACGGCACCGAGTCGCTGGGCATCCTCATTCGTCGATGTGACTGCCTGCTGAGTGATGTCGCCGACTCCCGCCAGGTTGCCCTGGCCGACTCCCTCAGAAACACCCTCAATCCTTCCTTGCTGGGCAGGATCAACGGCAATGGCCGCCAGTCGCTCCAGCGTGGCCGCGATTCCCCCGAGCACGTCGCCTCCTTGATCCTGTAGCGTCGAGAATCTATTCTCTTCAGCTTTCGCTCGCTCCTTCCGTTGGTTGGCCTGAGCCGAGGAAACCGCGCTCTGTGTCTCTCCTTGGGCAAGCTGGCCCTGGAGCCTGGCCTTTTCGCGCTGGAATTCGATCTCGTCTTGCAAAGCCCGAATCTCTCTGGCGTGGCCCGCCCGCGTAGCCTCAAATTCAGATGTTAGGTCGGTGACTTCCTGCTTGGCGTTGGCGAGTGCCTCCTGCGCTGATTTCAGCTCAGATCGGGCTTGTTTCTTCCTCTCGTCATCAACAGGTAATTCTTGGCCCCGCTTCAAATCAAGAAGCTGGCTTTCAAGCCGAAGGCGCTGGTTGCGAACCGACAGCTCAAGGAAACTTGGCCCCAAGCTTCCATCTTTTTGAAGATCGGCCTCACGCTTTTCCAGTCCGGCAATCTTTGTCTCAAGCCGATTGATGAAGTCTTGGCGGGCCGACCCCGGACGCCCCCTCAACTCCGCCTCAAGTGAGGCGATCTGATTGGCGAGCTTTGACTCCTGTTCAGCCTGAAACGATATCTTCTGTTGAAAATCAACACGCTGTTGCTCTGCCAGCTCCAGCGTCCGCTGGAGCCCCTGGATCGTGTTCTGTGAAGTGGCCTGGCCAGCGGCTTCCCTCGCTGCACCCTTCCGCCGCTCCTTCTCCAGTGGGCTCAGGGTTTTGTCTCCCTCGATCTCCTGAATCTGGAGTTTCAGCCGAAGGTCCACCAGTTCATTGGCTCGCGTGACATTCTTCTGAATCGACCGCTCAAGCCGATCGTAGTTTGCAGCCAACCGAGAAATGCTGGCCTCTGCTTCCTCCGCCCCCTGTTTGGCTGCTGCTTGCAGGTCAGCGACGATCTCCTTGACCTTCTCCGTCTCCTCTGCGGCCTTGTCCGCGATTTTCTCGATCTGCTGGGGCATCAGGCCCAGGAACCGGAGAGTGCCGATCAGTGCCGCCGTAAGGCCATTGAGCGAGGAAATCATCACCCTTACTCCCGCCTTGAACGGCGCTGCAAATGGAGTGGCCACGGCAGCGGTGAACTGCCCCCAGGCATCCCGAAGCGTCGAGATCAGACCGTTGATGGTCTTCGATCGACGCTCCATCTCGCCCTCGAAGCTCTTCAATGTAGATTCCAGCAATCCCCATGCCTCCTCCCCCCGAGTGCCTTCCTTGTGCAACTCACGGAGCTTGAATGAAGTGTCAGCCGAAATAAGGCCCAGCTCCTGAAGTCGGAGGGTTGATTCGCCAATCTCCCCTTTGCCGGATTTCAGGGCGGCATTGAGCCGGCCAACGTGGAGCGCCACATTTTGGATTGTCTGGTCGAGTGATTCGCCTGGCCGCTGGGCGACCGCCGCAGCATCACCCACAAGTCGCAGGCTCTCTTCGGCGCCGAGCGCGTTCCCCGAGAGCGTTTCAAGAACACGGCTGGCCGTTGCCAGTCCGGCGATTGAGAGCGGCGTCTTGGCCGCAAACTCGCGCATTTCCTGAATGCGCTGCTGTGCTTTGTCTACCGACCCAAGGAGTGTCGTAAAGGATGCCTCCAGATCCTCCGTGACGCCGATCGTCCCAATGCCCTGGCGGACGATTCCGACGAAGCCAAGAAACCCTGCGGCCAGTGCTGCAATCTTGACCGTGGCCGAGGAAGCTCCGGAAGCGATGGCATTGAAGAAACCACTGAGCCGGCCACCGACCGGGATGGCGTTGTTCAGCTCCTGAAGCTTGCCCTTCGTCCGGTCGATCCATTGCGTTCGCGGCCCCTTGGAAAGCTCGTCCTTGGTCCTTCGGATGGCCGGTTGAACCTGCTGCACCCGTTGTTTGAGCGTTCCGAATCGCTGCTGGAGTCGAGCCAGTCCGCGGTCATCGAGATTACCGACCTTGAGCCCCTTCAGGTCTTCCTTGGTCTTCGCAATCTGCTTTTGCAGTTTCCGGAATTCCCGAGTCCCAACGTCCGCTTTAGAGAGCGCGGCCTCTGCCTGCTTCAGCTCCTTCTCTAACTCATCGACGGACGTCTGCGCCTGATCGACGGTTTTCGTCAGGTTCTTGAGATCGGCCTGAGTCTTCTTGGCACCGTCTCCACGGGCCTTTGTCTCAATACCGATACTGTAGCGCTTGTCTTCAGCCATCGCGTTAGGACGGAGCGGTCACGATCTCCATTTGGCCGCCCATGATCGTGACGGTGTGGAAAGTAAGAGATGCCCGCGCCTCGCCGGGAGCGGACAGAATCACGGCGTCTTTGAGCGTCAGCTCATAGAGAGTCGCCGCCGGATCGGCGTTGCCTCGAATCTCGATTGAGCAATCACCGTTCGTCGTCGGCCAAGACTGAGGCAGTGCGAAAGCCCAATACTGAGCCAGCTCATGGGTCGCATAATTCTCAACCCTCGAAAACTGGATCTGATTGCGGATATTCGCTCGCCCGATGTTACGCTGATAGGTCGCACGAAGAGCCGGGACCACCTGAACATTTCTGACGTGTTCAGGCAGCCTCGGCTCAAATTCCATGTCGTGGGTCCAGTCGATCAACTCGACCCCACCTAGCGTAACTTTGATGCTAGAACATAGCCTTGCCACTGTGGTTCATCGGTTACTCGAGATTATCCACAGTGATCGTGCCGAGAGCAGCAGCATCCAGAACGGGGAAGGTGATCTGCGGGCGGACAATGCCGCGCTCGAAGTTCATTCCCTGAATGGTTGCGCTGGTCCAGAATTCGACATCGAGGATGGTGTCGCCATCAGCAACATCGAGCTGCTTCAGCCAGACCCAGCCCTCGACTTCATAGGCTCCCGCCATGACCTGGCCGGCGACCCCGGCAGTCAACTGGCCGGTTCCGAAGAGCAGTTCATAGGCGAGAAGATCGAGCTTGCTGAACGTGGCAACAAACTCCGTGCTCGCCTGCGTGACGACTGATCCCTTCTTGACGTAGGCTCCATTTGATCCTGGCGCGTAGGACTCGTCCTTCTGCACGTCAACATTCGAGGTGATTCCCTCGCAGTTTCCGAGCTCATAGGCGGTCCAGTTTGCGGCTGGATCGTGATCCGGTTTTGCGGTGATCGAAACCGTCGTGGCGTCGACCGTCGTCCCCTCCCGGATGAAGTAGACAAAATTTCCAACTCCTTGAGGCATGATTTTAGATGGTTATTGTTATGTTAAGACTGAGAGCGATTGACCAATCACCCGGTAGACAAAGAAAGGCTTGGGCACCTCGGATAAACGGAAGGCATCCTGGAAGGCGTATTTGAAACGAGTCTCTCCAGACGGGAACGTCTCGAAGATCAGGTCATCGAGCTTCACGATGATTTCGGCCACCACGTCCTCAACATCTCGAAGTTGAGCTACCACCGGCGAGCCATCAGAGAGAGTGAGGAAGTCACTGTCCCTTTCGGTGACGTTGACCTTCTCGCCCCATGGGTTGATCCAGAGATCAGTGACGATGGAGAGCCGCTTCGCTGGGTCGCGGTCCTCGTCGCCTTTGGTGAGTCGCTCGATGGAAACGAAAGCCGCCAGCCCTTTCAGCTTGGACGCCACATGCGAAGACATGTGGCCAGGCTCCAAGGGCCGGAATGGATACACGTGCTCTTGATTGTCAGCGAAAGCTGACGTGTCCTTGATCGCAGAGACGATCACCTCTTTGAGCACGGCAAGCGTCATCAGAAGTCGAGCTTGATCTCTCCGCCGTAGCAGAAAGAAGCGTTCCCCCCGGTTACAGATTCACCGTCTGAACTATTCGTTTCCGTTGTCGTCGATGCCTGGCCGGGCGTGATGTGATAGTGCCCGCGTGCAGTGTCTCTGAGTCGCTGAATGGCGATCTCGTAGGACTGCCTGCGGCTCTCATTCATGACAAGATCGGCGCCGGCCAAACGGCCAGCGACTTTCTCCACGGCAATGACGATTGTCGTATCCTTCAGCTCGGGCGGAACCAGAGTTGTATCCGAATCCCGCTCGTTTTCCTTGATATATCCGCGAACCTCGGCCAAGGCCAGAGCGATCCCCGCGGTCACGGGGTCGCTCTGGCCATCTGCTAGATCGTAGGTGCTGACGCCATCATATTCGGGGCTTGAGAGCCTCGACTTGATGTCATCTGCGCTGATCGTGACCCAGGCCATTACTTGTCGGGAGAAGCGTTATTTCTTGGCGGTTCCAGAGGATTTGGCTGCGGCCTTCTTTGCGGGAGCTTTCACTTCCGGCTCCGTGGCCGTTTCCTTTTCAGCGGTTTTCACTTCCCGCTCCGTGGCCTTGGCCTCTTTCGGGGCAGGCTTCAGTTGCTTGAAATAAACTCCGCACTTCGTGACGCCGTTCTTGGGATCGAGCTTCACCCGATCACCTTTCTTGAGCACTTCGCACTCTTGCGTTACGAATTCCTCGCTCGTCACCTCATACTCTTTCAGGTCAGCCATTTCTCAGTCCTCCTGATGTTAGGTGAGCACGCTTGTGAGTTTGCGAACCAAGGTGGATCCCGTCTTCTTCACGTCCGTGTTGTGACGCACGGTGTGGATGTCCGATCGGATGTCTTGGTCTCGGTGACTCTCGACGATCACGTCGATGTCATCTTCCATTCCACTGTCCTCGGCCCAGACGAAGGTCCGGAAGGCGTTGGGGGCCTCGAGGTCTGCGGTGTTGTTCACGTGCGCCAAGACCACCGTGTCACCCCAGATTTGGGACAAGGAGGAGGTCAACCCTTCCTCGGCGGTGTCGTGATACTCGCCCGCGATGATGACGTTCGGAATCCGGAACACGCGAGCCAGGTCTTCCGCTCCAAGAACCGCGACCTGCGAATACTTGAAGAGATCGACCAACGTGGAGTGGTAGAAGAGAACCTCTGCCACTTCGCGAGTCAGAATCATCGTATTGGCGTCGATCCCCGAAGCATCGCGCAGTGCGGTCCGCTGTGTTTTGATGTCAGTGATCGGCGTTCCGCCTGCGTCCCACTTCGTGGAGGGCGTTGCGCTTCCAACCGACCCATCGTCAACCAGAGCCTTCACTTCCAGCTCGTGGTTATAATGGATCACAGACATGGCGCGACGGATAGCCGCCTGGTCAGCGTCAAACTGGGAGCGGTATTTCTTGCGCTCCGTGTCGTCGATTTTGACGGCATGGCCCTTGTCCTCACAGTTGTAGGTGTCACTCGACAGAGTGATGGAGCTGTGAGTGTAAGGCGTGCCTGGCGCACGCATGATGTTGGTCGGACGGCGAAGCAGGTTCTCTTTCGAGAAGATCGGATACTTGGCCGCCTGCTCACCAGTGCGGAACATCGGAGCCAGCGCATGGCCAGCCCATTGAGTGCCATCATTCCAGTGCTCATACGCAAGCTGCGACAAGACTGGATTGAAGGTTGCGGTAGTGCTTACAGACATTGTTTATTGTCTCCTTTTCTCAGGTAAATGGTTAGGACGCAGCCATGAGGTCATGCGCAATGAGAACATCGAGGATGTCGTTGATGGCGGAGCGGGCCTCAGCGTCTTGAGTTGCTCCACCGGAAGGATCAGCGATGAAGGTGCTTTCGGCAGCCTTGTGCTCAACGGTGTGCGGGATGGCAAGGAACCGCTGATCGTCAGCCGTGTTCCCCTGGTAGAGCGAGCGGCCAAGGACGATCCCTGAGCCAGCGCTTCCAACGGGCGCCACTTTGCCTCCAGCCGCCGCGATGAACTTGCCGCCCTTGGCGATCACGCCATTGGCAACGAATCGAGCGGTGCCAGGCTGGCCCAGCAGGCGGATTCGGACATATTCAGAATCAGCAGAAAGGCGGCCCTCATAGGTGCCGATTGCATTTGCTGCGGTGGCCAGAATCTTGCAGGTGTCCTCGGCGGTGCCGAGCTCCACAAGGTAGCCTTCCTTTCCGCTGAGTTGGCCCGCGGTCTCCTCCTTGAGAGTGATATAGGGGCCTTCAGTTACTCCAGTAGTGTTCATGGTAGTCTAAAGTCGTTGTTGTTTGTCGGTTAGTTTTTGGACGACCGATGAGCCTGGAGAATGGCCTGGGTCGCTTCGATTTGAAGCGCTGCGCCTTCCTGACCGAGCCCCATTTGGGTGTGATAGTCCTGGTAAGATTGGGTTCCCATCTGGCGGATGGCATCGCCCACATTTTTGGCCTTGCCTGCCTGCACGAGATCGCGAGCACGTTCGAGCAGCGATTTGTCGCTATCGTCGATATCCTCTGCGGGGCCGGCCTTGGCCGCCTTCACGACGGGCTTTTCCAAGTCAGAGGCAGGAATGCGATTCATGATCGCCTTGGCCGTCTCGGGGCTGGATAGGAACTGCTCGCGCATCGAGGCCTTGAAATCCTCATCCTTCGGCTTGATGCGCCCGGCCTTTACGTGCTCCTCGATGAAAGCATCAGCTTGAGCTTCCTTCATGGCTTGCACTTGCGCCAGGGCGTCTTCTTTCTCCTTCTTAGCGGTTACGAGGGCCGCTTGAAGGTCCTTGTCTTGCTCTTTGGAACGGGAGGCGGTGATATGCTCGGCAATCATCGCCGCGGCCTTCTCAGGATCCTTGGCTTGCTCTGCGGTAATCACCCCCAGCTCCACGAACTTGGTTAGGTCCATTGGTTTCTGTGTTGGTGGTTGCTTGGGTTCTTTCGCAGCCCTCTTGGCGGCGATAGATTCGATGCTCTCGAAGGCCGGATCGCTCACCAGCCCGCCGATTGCTTTGCTTGATGGGTGTAGCCCTAACGGTTTACCCTCCGGGGAGAGGAGAAACTCAGGGGAGAAAAATTGAAGCTCTTTGTCTTGGATCGATTGCTTGGCCGCCGTGGTCCATTCGGACTCACAGATGAGCCCTCGCTCTTCATCCCAAAGGAAACGTTTAGGATGGCCCGCCGCTCGGCCTCCCTCATGCAGGTAATCGAAGAACGGGGGAACGTTTTGCGCTTGAAGGGCCTCGAGGTCCGCCTGGAAGACCTTCTCGATGCCGGCTTCCACAACCACCTCACGAGTGGCGGTCTGACCGTTCACTTTGGCCGTGATCGTGTGCCGCCCTTTGGGAAGATACTGGATCAGCCTTTTCGGCTCTTTGGAGTCGGACGCAATGAGTGCCGTCGCAAATCCAGCCTGAATGAGATCGCCCTGCATGGTATCTCCCACCAAGGACTGAAAACAACCCTGCGGAAAGGCTGGCAAATGGGCGTTGCTCGGCCTACCATCTCAAGAATGAGCGACTCTCAGTATTCAGGAGCCCGAATCAAATTTCGCTGCGGTGAGAAGGATTATGATATCAAGGTTAAGGAAGAAGACGCTTCCATATCCATTGACCAAGAAGTCTGCTACAAGGATGAGGATGGCATTTATTATTCACTGACAAGGGACAACGATGGCAACGATGCTCTCCGGTATTGTGCCGTGCCTGACGCAATAGTAGAGCTAAGGTTGAAGGCAAAGATTGAAGATCCTCGCTCACTTCTTCTGAGGGCCCCCGAGACAGTGGATGTCACTATCGAACTGGCAGGGTCGGAAATCTTGGGCCATTTAAAATCGGTCTGTTCAGATGGCCATATCGAGGTTGTTGCCCACACTCCCACTAAAATCCGAGCGTTTGAGCTGCCTGCTGGTTGGAGGCGCCCCAAAGACTGGACCCCCCAGATGCTGATGCCATTGCCATCTGAGTGTGGGGAGTGGGCGACGGGCTAACGAGCAAGTTCAGAGTTGACCGACAAAATCGGAGCTCAACTCTGAACTTGACGATTCGGTGGCAGGACATTCGCGAATGTCTCAGTTTTCGGTCCCGTAAACAGTTTACCAGAGCCAAATCGTTTAACGTCAACGGACGTCAGAGAGCCCCTTCCAGCTCCCGAGCCATCGCCTTGATGAAAGGCTCAAGGAAGACGTCATCCACCGGGAGAGCCCCTGGCCATTTTGGATGTGTCACCGAGCGCTTCAGCGCGTAGGCGGTCTTCGCCGGCGTGCCCTTCCGCTCGACGAACATCAGCACGTCTTTCCCGCGTGGCCGAAAGAGGCGGAATCCCGTGACTCGCTCGAACTGCTTCGTTGTGCGGCCATGCGCTCGGGGATCGATGGGAATCGTCAGCCATGGATTGCCTCGTATCGTGCCTCCCTCCACCTTGTGGCGGAAGTGAGGGTGAGCGTTGACGATGATGGCTTTGTCGGATGAGATCGGACCGCGAGCCCATGCCCGAGTGACATCCCTCGGCCATTGCGTGCGGGTTCGGCCTGCTCCCCAGGTGGGCAGAGCGTGGTTGAACCATCCTCCCGCCGAATCAAACTGGCGGTGATAGTCTTGGACCCCCTCAACGGCAGCCTGGGCGCCGACCGCGTTCAGGTCCCGCCTCTCCTCCGGGCCTAGCAGGTTAAGCAGTCGCTGGAGGCCTGGGGTGGCGTAGTCTTCAAGATGGAATGTGACACCGACGCTCACTTGGCTGGCAAATCGAGGGCCTTCTGTCCCGCGCCTGCCAACATTGCGGTTCCCACCGCTCGAACCATCGCCTCCTCCAGTGCGCCGGTGTTGAGCTCAAGGTCAGGGATCGTGGCCGCAGCCTCAACCAGCACTCGCTCAAACTCTGCCGGCGTGGCTTTACCTTCCAAGGCCATCGTGACAAGCGGACGAAAGAAATCAGCGGCAGGTTCGAGCCATTCCTGTGCGACATTGGGAACCATGGCCGCGACATTCTCTTGAAGGGCCTCCAGTGTCGCCGTGTTGAGCGTGGCCGCCGCTTTGACATGATCGCCCTGCCTGGCCCTCTGCGCAGTTGTCTCACCTCCTCGGGGCTCCTCCTCGCCTTCTAAATTGAATGGAGCCCGACCCGACTCCGGGCCGGGTTGCGGCTGAGTTCCTGGCGTGACCCCATCTGCATCGCCTGGGTCGGGCTCCGGATTCACCAGCGATGGGGAAGATGATGGGGTGAAAAGCTCCTCGCCGTCTTCTGGCATCCTCACGCCATGACGATCATAGATATCCTTGATCGCGACGGGTAGACGCATGGATCCCGAGAAAAGCTTCTCGTCTCGCTCCACCTTTTTCAGCGCATCCTCATCGTCGGGCCAGTCCGGTTGGATGTAGGGCAGCTCTTCTGCGTCTGGATAGTTTGCCCGGATAACCGCGGGAACCAGTTGGAAATTGAGGATCTCAGCAGCAAAGGCCACCGCGGACTCAATTCGACTGCGGCGAATAGACTCGTGCACATCGCCGAGTGCACGGCTGCCGGAGTCTCCAACGTCACTGGTCAGCGTCTGGCCAAGGATGAACTTCGCGACGGCATTGTTTGCCATCGTGATGAGTTCCTTCTGTGGCAGAGATTGAGCCCCGGATGGAATCGGTGTGATGTCAATCTTCGTGCCATCGGGGCCGGACGCCCATCCGGCGGTGCCGATGTTCTGGAGTGCATTGTTCAGCGCAATCCTCGCTTGGTCATCGCCTTCGCGGTAGGTGCCGAATCGGAAGGGAACACCGAAGACCTGGCCATATTGAAGGAACCACTTCAGCCCATAGACGGCAGCGATCCAGTAGGGAACAAGCGCACGGAGAGGAGCCGTCTGAAGAGTGCCGCCGCGGTGCCACCGTTTCTCGCCCACCAGGAACTTGTTGGGGTCGAATTGAACCAGCTTGTCGGCCATTCTTCCATTCGGAGAAAACAACACCTGATCAATCTCGCTCCCATGGCGAGGATAGCGGTAGAAGATCGGCGAGAGCTCCTCGGTGTCAGTTGGCAGCCAAAGCCCATCAAAGACACCCCAGTGAATTTCTCTGATTGTCAGCCCATAGAAATACCCCATCGCCAGCTCTCGCACCGTGCCATGCCATCCCATCCGCCGAGTGTTGGCCATAGGCCGCATCGATCGCTTGAGCTTCTGGATGATCGACGCTTTATCCTCAGCAGTAGGAGTAGGCTCTTCCCCCTCCTCTGCGAATGGTTGCACTGCCAATGGTGCCCGTGCGGCCTCATCGCAGACCTGATTAAGGGCCTGGCCAAGATCCGGCCAGGTGCCCACCATGATATTGAAGAGATTGTCCTGCTCGAGGGGATCGCCGTTGATGGCGCCCTTGAGGATCCGAGCGACTTCATCAGGCTTGAGGATCTGCTCAAAACGTTGCCAAACACGATCATTCGCCAACGGCATGACGACGTTGGAGTTCAAACCGAAAGACCGCGAAGGTGTTCTCCTTACGGCCCTTGATCGTGTTGTGCGGATTCCCATGGCTAACTGCCGCTCGCTTTCTTCGCTGCGGGTTTATTCGGCGGCCCGTCTGAGACTCCCTTGGGCTCATCCCCCTTCTTGTCCGATTTTAGAGGGATGACTTCGGGGCCTTTCTTCTTGGACTCTTCGGCCTGCTTCTTGGCCTCCTCTTTCTTCAAGACCTGCTCGGTGATGTGCTCCTCTTGGAGCTCAATCTCATACCTCCGCAGCTGGTCCTTAATCTGCGCAACATCCTCCACGATGTCATAGTGATGCTTTTTGAGGTGGCGCGAAAGTGCCGCGTGAATGATGTGGATCTGATTCGGAGTGAGTTTGATTTCTGGTTGCTTCATTTTGATGGGGTGGGGAAATAATCAAGGAGCGGCATCGGCCCACTCCTGCGCCAGATCATCGGCGAGAGTGACGCTGGAAAGATCCGGAGCAAACGTCGCCGCATACGCTGGCACCTTCTCCCATGGATCAAACGTGACCGCGCCAGAGCCTTCCAAGGCCTGCACCTGAGCGGCGTGGCGAGTGAATAACAGAGCCGCTGATGCCGGATCGACATTGAGAAGCGCTTCCACTTCGGCCTTGTCTCGTGGGTTCTCTGGAGTTCCCCAGACCTTTCGGAATGCTTCGCTCAGTGAATGCTCCAGATTGACGAGAACGTTATCTGAGGCGCTCACTAGAGCTTCCATTTCAAGCTCCACCGAAGTCTTTTCGGGCGGGACTTCCTCTTGCGTGATTTTGTTTAGTGTTGGCATGAGTGTTACGCACTAGTGACGGTTTCCCAAGCAGATCCGGTGTAAACCGCCAATTTGCTCAAAGTGGAGTCGTAAACCACCATCCCCGCCGTCGGTGACGCGATTGCGTTTTTCTGCGTGGTGGTCATGCGCGGAGGCATGAAAGCTTTCGTTGTAGACGTTAGGTCTAGGAGGGCGTTAGCGTTCGGCGCGCTCGTGCCAAAGCCCGCGTTGCCGCTGGAGTCGATAGTAAACGCCGTGGTGTCCCCCATTACGATTTCTAATGGGCTCGCGGTTGACCCGCCGGGAGTCGTCCATGAGTAAATCCGATTTTTCCCACTCTCAGCCCCAACCACCAGCGCTGAAGCCGTGGCGCCTGTTCGGCTAAAGGCCGCGTAAACGTTGTCAGCATCACTGACATGTAATTTTCGACTCGGTGCCGAAGTGCCAATACCCAAATTCCCGCCCAAAGGATTCAACACCAACGGCAACGCGCTCGTTCCATCACCTGCTTGAATGCCTTGGGCGTTGTTCGCGCTGTTGGCATAGCCAAGATACAGCCCATAAGGCGTAGCGTTGTTGCTTCCCAGGATCTTGACTACTGCGTCAGTGCTCGCATCTGAAACGCTGGACCACGTGTTGGTGGCTTCGTCATGCTTTACGGTGAGCTTGTTAGGTGGCGCGACGCCATAGCCAACTGACACATTGCTATTTGCGCTAATTCTCAACAACTCATCCGAGGCAGTAGCTGCGGAAGCGGTTGAATCAGGGTCTACGCAAAAAATTAAATCCCCTAATCCATTAGAGCCAGTCTCTATATGGGCGATAAATGATTTATATGACGTGTAGTCCGTTCCGGCTGCGGTAGAAAATTTAATGCCCGCTAGATCCCCCGTGGTGGAGCGGTTGTCGCGAATAGCTAAAAACGTCCCCCCTGATCCCCCCCACAGATCGAGCGGGTTTTCGGGTCCAGTGGTGCCCCCTGTCCCGATGCCGATGTTGCCGCTGCTTAGAATGGACAAATGATTGTTCGCCCCATAGCCAAGATTGAGCGTCGTGCTCGCCTCATCCCAGCGGATCCTGCCAACGGTCGTTCCGTTGTTATTGTCGAAAAGGATGTCGGCGGTCGCGGCGGCGCTGTTGGCGTCGGTGTCAGCCTTGAGAGTGAGGGATGCGTTGCCGGTGTTGTTCAGCGAGAAGGCGCCGTATCCAACAAGGGCCGTATCGCTGGATGTGCCTAAAGTGGTCGTTGTGCCGGATCGCTGAAGAACGACGCTCCCTCCAATCCTGACGTATCCGTTGATATCGACGCCAAACTTCTCGGAGGTTCCGATATCGAGACGCTGGAGGAGGCTCCCGGCAGCACTGGCGGTATCCGTGACGTCCAGATAGATTCCCTGGTAGGTCGTCCCTGAGTCCGTCCAGGTGTCCGTCAATGCGTCGAGCTTAACCGGCGTGGGCATGGCAAATTAAATGGAGTGCGTTATCACTGGGATTCAGTTTCCCACGCGGCGTTCAAGGTTTCACCAACGGTAATAGTGGAGCCGTCCACGGCGACTTCGTAAGGCGTTGCCAATTGCCAGTCTGCCACATCCTCAACCATTTGGTTGGTTAGCAGGTATTGCATCGCCGCCGCGTGGCGAGAGGAAAGCGCTAACCAATTGTCAGCCCCAAGCGCTTCGAGTTTGGCCACGAGCGCGTCACGGTCCTCGACGTTGCCAGGTGTTCCCCAGAACGCGGTGAAGCCCGAGAGGATTGCGGACACGTAACGTTGCGTTGCTAACGCCTCATCGTTGAGTGCGCGTTGCGCGGCATCTTGCGCCTCGGTGCGCGTTTGCGCTTGCGGGTCGAATACGGTTTTCGCTTTCATTTTATGAGAGTGCTACGGTTCCGCTTCTGACAGTCCCGTCGGAGCCTTTGAGTTTAAATGTGAGAGTTGTGTTGTTGGTCGCCTCAATGCAAAGGTCTCCGTTTGCGCTTGGCGTCAGGGAACTAGACGGACGAAGGAAGATGTCGCCCCAAGGCGCCGATGTCTCGCCTAAATCCATTCCCCCTGCCGCGCTGGGTTGAAGATTGGTATTTTTTAGAATCATTTTATCCGACCCACCCTGCCCGAAAATCAGACCGGTGTTGTCACTGTAGTCTAGAACCTTAACGGTGCCATTGGACCCCGCTCCGATCTGGATATTGCGCAAAGAACCCGTTCCCGCTGCCTCGGTGCTGATTTTCAGGAAATTCGTATCCCACCCGATGCTGAGACGCTCGTAGTTCGAGCCGTCGGTGTAGGTGTTGTAGAGCCTGGTCTCCTGCGGGTTCGTGCCGTTCCGCTGCTCCAAGATATTGGCTGACGGGCCATACAGTTTTGCATTTCCGAATGCCCCGCCGATGCCGAGTGTCGAGACAATATTAAGGGAAGAGAGGAGCGACGCACCTCCACCATAGAGCCGCACAGCATAACTGCCAGATCCGAGAACCTGGGCCGCTCCGCCTGCAGCGGTTAGGTCAATAATATTGTTACTGTAAATTCTGCCCGCTTCATTTCCAACCGCACCAATAACAGTTCCCGCCACATTAGGCACCAGCGCATTTCCTGCGCCTGCGCCCCAACCGGTGATGCCGCCGCCGGCCAAGTCGAGAATTTGAAGGGTGCCAGCCTTGTTGAAGGCCAGCGAAATCGTGTCAGCGTTGGTGTCGTGGTGAATCCCCCAATCATTGGCGTTCGGGTATTCGGTCAACGATGCCGGCGCCGCGCTCGATGTCTTTTGATTGGCGCGGCCGATATAAATTCTGCCCGCTTCATTCCCAACCGCACCAATATCAGTCCCCGCAACATCAGGCACCAGCGCATTGCCTGCGCCTGCGCCCCAACCGGTGATTCCGCCGCCGTCGAAATCGAGAGCTTTGATTGAGCCGCCTCGATTCACCGTCAAATACAACTTATCAGCGCCACTGTCGTAGTGAATGCCGAAATCTTTATCCGTAGGGTATTCGGTCGTTGTGGGAGTCGTGGCGGTGGTGGTCTGTTGCCGAAGAACCCCGCTAAAGGCTACGCTCCCCGCCGCCAGGGTCGTAACTGAACCTGCGTGTTGAATGACTGTCTCTCCCCCAATCTGGATATATCCGTTCTTATCGACGCCGAACTTTTGAGATCCCCCTACAGATAGCCAAAATAAGAAGCTATCTGATTGAGAAGCCGTATCTGTGACATCTAGCTTGATCCCACGATAGGAAATCCCTGCATCATCCCAGGTATCCGTGAGATTTGAAACCAAGACAGGAAGGCCCATGGATAAACTGTGTTCTTAGAGACTGCCGATGTCACTTGGCTGAAATGGTCGCTAAAAGAAGATCTCGGCCTCTTGCCGGAAGTCGGCCCTTGGAACGGTGATCCCCTTCGCGCGGTCGGCGGTGATAACTCCGGGATCGAAGGACGTGGAACAGGCAATGCATCCCATGATCGCATCTCCGCGGTCAGGAGACGTCAGGCCCCGGGCTTTCATGTCTGGCTTGGACTCGGCCCACAGAAGCGCTTTGTCGTCTCCTCGCTTTACCTTGTAAGCGATGCGGCGGCTGGTCAGCTGATCGAAGGCAGAAGGGTCGATGCCCTCGAAGTGGTAGAGATTGCGGCGGATCTCACGGGCGCCGGTGAACCATATCTCAGAGCCTCGATTGTAGTAGTGGGGATCATTGGCGGGGTCGCCGTTGTCCACTCGATTGATGGCCCAGCCGCGCTCTCGAAGGGCGTCAATCATCACATGACCGAGCCCCGAGTTGTCCCCGTAGATTTGGCCAGGAGAAAGACCGTGCTCCTCGAAGAGATGAATGAAGCGGTCGCACGCCTGCATCGTGTCGAAGTCATACCAAGCGTCAGCCAGGGTGATTCGGTTGCCGTTCTTCACTGCCAGGACGTTCTCATCCCCGCCGGCGGCGAAGTCGCAGAAGGCAGTCTTCGCGCCCGCGAATGGGATGTTCTCGGGGGAGGCATCGAGGGCCTGGCGTAGATCGTCAGGGGAGAGGATGACTTCATTGCCGAGCGTCGTGAAATCGGCGTAGTGCATCGAGCGAACCAACGGCGAGTTCTTCCCGTAGCGCTCGCAGTCCTGCTCAAACTTCCCGGGAGTGGCTTTCTCGATGTGGGGGCAGTCCCAATAGGTAGCGCGGACCTGATAGAAGTAGTGCTTCTCCGAATGGAAGCAGCGGAAGAACTGTCCGGAGTCCGGGCCAGGGGAGGAAACGAAGAGCTGAAACTGCCTCGTGCACCGGTCCACTGCCTGGAAGGTTTCCTCGGGGACGTTCTTGGCCTCATCGACGATCCAGAAAACAGGATCGACTTCCGCCGAGACCTTCGGGTGCCAACCCTCTGCACGAAAGCCGTCGTCGGTGGAGAATCCGATGGCCTGGCCGCCTTCTAGGGTCCGGAGCTCCAGCTCGTTCCATGTCCAATCGGGGAAAAGCGGACGGAATCGCTTCAGTGCTGGCCAGAGCTGATGTTTGACCTGTCGGAAGGATCCTGAGGTGATCGGCACCCATCCACGAGGATAGCGGTTGAGAAACCACAGAATGAGCGGCGCCACGATCATCGTGGTTTTCCCTGATCCGTTGGCGGCTCGGACTGCCGTCCTGCGGCCCTGCCCTACAGCCTCAAGGGCCTCGATATTCCACTCATAGAGATCGAGCCCCAGACGCTTGAACGCAAACTGCGAGGGAGATAGTTGAGTGGGGATCATCCCTCACTGTGCGTGATGCCATCTCCGTTTACCGGTTTCATTCCACGGTTCACCTTCTGAAACTTCCTCACGAAGTCGTCTTCTTCCTTTTTGGTTCGTTCCTCGACGTTCACGACGGTCGTTGTGTTGGAAACCATTTGCACGTCGGGCTTGGCGTAGACTTCGGGTTTTCGGGCCTTCAGCAGGAAGGTCAGAAGCCCGTCTGAGTATTCCTTGACGGTTCCGACTTTCTTCCCTCCCTGGTAGACGGGTTTATCATTCCCCTCAACTGCGCGGCGGTAGGCTTCTCTTTCCATGGCTGGAATATCGCGAGCATCTCGCTGTGCCCTGTAAAGGGATCGCAATTCCGGATCCTTCTCGACATGCCGATAAAAAGTTGCCGGGTGGATTCCTTCTCTTTCAACCGCAACGTGAGTCCCTTGGCCGGCGTCGATGCGCGACAAAACGCGATCAAAGAGAGCGCGGCTGAATTTCTTCTTGGCTGGCATTGGATTGTGTCTCCTCGCTTTCTTTGTTGGGCTTCGATTTCCCCGCCTTGCTGGCGGGTTTCTTGGTCTTCGTGTGAATGACCTTTCCGTCTTTGAGTGTGTAGTGTCCCATGGCGTTGTCGGTTGGTGGAAGGTGGCGCCCAGTTTGTAGGCTTGTAGTAGATTCCCGAGGAGTGGTTAAAATCCGTCTGAGGGAGAGATTCTTGGTGAGGGCGGGGGATTCATGCGGCGTCCTCCTTCTGTTGTTCTCGCTCGCGCTCTTCTCTGGTTTTGAACCTGACTGCCTTTGGACCGAACACGGCGAGATCGCCCATCTCCTGTTTCAGGTGAGCTCGCTCCTCTTTGTTGAGCACTGAGAGCGAGATTTTGAGCCTCTCATTGAGTGATGGCTTTCTTCGGTTGCTGCCTTTGGCCGGTTGTTCTCTGGCGACGAGTTGAAGTGATTCGGCCTCAGCGCGGGAAACATCTTGCTGGTCGATGAATGAGTTGAATCCGTAGGGAGGCCAGGGAGTGGAGAAGCCGCCGATTTCTGGGGAGTTCATGTAGCCGGCCCAATATTCGTAATCGCTTTTTAGCCTGACGTTTCCTTCTTCCATGACGTGCCGGGGCCGCTTGTCGATGGCGCCCGGGTTCCGCACGACCCTGGCGGCTGGGAAGGCTTCGAGAACAACCGGCTCCATTCCTTGGCGCCATGATCCGTAGCCGTAAGAGGTGGCCACGTTCGTTCTGAAGATCAGTCGAAGGCGTGCTTCGCTGCGGATGTCGGTAATGTCGCCCTCGTTGACGATATCGGGGAGTCCCATTCGCTTGGTGTTGATCCCTTCCCGAATGGCGAGAGCTCGCATTTCCTCCACGAACTGAGCCATGCCAGCGGCAGTCAGTTCACCATTCTCATCGCGGTTCCGCTCGAGGAAATTCAGGATGAAGACTTTGCCTCGCTTGAGGAAAAACTCATTCTCAACGCGGGAGGAGAAGAAGGCCCTTTCCCTGACATCGACGTCCTGGGCGGCCCACGTGGAAGAGTCCCACGGTCTACCTGTGGGGATTCTCTGCCGGAGCTTGTCTAGAGCTTCGGCGAATGGAACTGGCTCAGTGAGCGGCACATCCTAAAGAAACCGCCAAAATGGATGGCGGGGAACCTCTCTAACTGGTCGCCTCCTCGAGGTATTCTTGGAGCGCGGGCATGATGGGCGCGAATTCCTCTCGCATGTTCAGAGCGTCGATCTGCCTGATCACCCGGGAGATGATCGCTGTGGCGCTTGGCTTGCCCTCTGAGGGATCTTCCAGGGGAGCGGCGGGGACTTGTCCCTCTTCGGCCTTGTAAGCCTGCCATTTCTCGTGCGTGCGCTCGCAGAGGATAGGCTTTCCGTCTTTGCCTTTGATTCCCCAGAGCAGGCGATACCCAAAGTCCCGAAGACGGCGGGCCAGGGTGGGGTCGGTGGTTTCCATGGCGACTTCGATGCGGTCGCCAGTGACTTGGTGATCTCCGCAGACGGATCCGCGGAAAAGGTATCCGCCCGAGTATCGGCACATCTCGACATCCTCGACGGTGACATCGACGGTTGTCTTCTTTGCCTTGCCCGATCCAGCGAGGGAATGAGAGTCGAGAATGTTCCGCATGGAACGCCACTCCTCACGGTCGATCACCTCTCCTACTTCATCAAAAGTTTCACACTGTGAAAAATACGGTGAATTTGCCAGTGAGATGAAACGATGGGCGGAAGTCCGGTTGAGTCCCTTGGCGAGTTTGGCAGCGTCAAATTGCCCGTGACGACAGAGATGCTTCAGCGCGATGAGATCGCGGCCCGCCTGCACCGAGGCCCAAACTTGAGCCCTGAGCCCGCCTTCCCGAATCTCGGCGAGGTGATTCTCCAGGCTCTGTTTAAGAGCTTCGGCCTGATTTTCGGATTGATCGACAGTGGCAGCCTGCACGACCAAGACTCTACCTCATAAGGCAATGAGTGGGCAAGGTTTTTGTGTTTTGATAGAATCTGCGCCAATATGCGCGAATGTTATTCAATGTGCGCTAGGCGCTTTCTTTACTGAGATGCTCGAGCAGGCTTTTTAGGTTCACCAGCCTCTGGCTGACTCTGCCGCTTGGCCCGGTCATCACGTAGGACGTGACCGGGGCATTCTCCCCCGTGATGAGTTTGAGGATAGCGTAGCGGGAAAGCCCGGAGTAGGGGCATCGCTCTTTCCTCCGCGGAAGTCGAACGTAGGCCGGATGGTTCATGGCTATTCGAGGGCTGGGTCGGTCGTGACGACGGAGTAAACCCCTCGCTGGTCTCTCTGGCGGGAGTAAAATGCGAGCACCTTGCCGGAACCGCGAGAGAACTGAGCTCCGGACTCTTTCCGCCGAGGCACATCATTTACGCAGACGGTGGTCTTGTTGAGATCGCCAACCGTGCCCGTCCGGTGGCTGATGTTCTGCAATGTCACCGAGGCGGCTGGGTTCTCGATCCTTACGGTTTCCGACTTTGAGTCAGAGAATAGATTGGCCGCGAGATAGCAGTAGGCACCATCGATGCTGAGTCGGGAAGCGGTTCGGTCATCGGGGATGAGAACGCACGGTGCCGCGGAGTCTATTCCTCGGGGAGGATTGTGTTCGAGGTGTGCTTGGCTCAATCGTCCGCACGTCCGGGATGAGAGGATGATACAAGGCTGGCGGAAGACTGCCTGGCGCCCGTTCCAGTGATGCACGGTGAGGTTCCTGATGTCGAAATTGAGCCCATGGACATTCATCCCGATGGCATTGGGAAATTTGACGTTCGGCGAGTGAATCCAGATCTTCTCGAAGACGACGGTGTTGACCTGCGGGAGGTGATTGGCGGGCGTTGGATCGTTGTGCTCGTGATGCTGTCTTGTTGGGCCGCCGATTCCGTAGCCGGAATAGTTGCTGACGCTCACATAGCGCACCGTGGAGCACTCTTGCAGTCCGCTTTCCCACATGATCCCAGATACAGGCCTTTGAGGCTTGAGCGGGCAGACGATCGCCACGTTCGATACTCCGCATTGAAACCCCTCGTCCGGGTTGGGCCCGAGTCGTTTCTTCTCGTAGCCGATCTCAACGACTGGCGTCGTGCCTTGCGGGAAATGCTCGGTCTTGATGTGGTGAGAGGTGTCGAATTCCCAATGCACTGAATCGCACCAAAGGCGGGATCCAAACCCAATCCCGCTGTAACCTTGAAGGATAACCTTGCGGCCATCGCCTCGAATTGGCCGGCAGATGGGAATGTTGCCCTTCGGGAGTTTCAGCTCTCTGGGGAAGGTCACGCCATAGCCGTCGTTGGCCTGGATGGCTTCCTCGATGATTCTGCTGTTGTATTCGGCATCGTGTTTCCTGGCGATGCGCGGATCGACAAACGTGCGGACCGGCAAAACGTCGCTGGTCTGATGTCTCCGCATCCTCTCCTCAAAGAGAGAATCAAAGAATGCGGAGGTCGCTTTAAGATACTGCTCTGGAATGTTCATGTTTTTTCTCTCGGAAATAGATTCTCTTCACGCGGTCCATTGCCTGCGCGTCGGTTAGTTGGTATTGATTCTTACAATACCAAAAAGAGGCCCTCACTTGGTTGGCGGTTTTCTCGATTCCACGACAGGCGAACCAGACAGACCACTGCTCACATGTTTTCCCCAAAATCTTTTTGTAACGGTCCCGGGGATCGCCAGACAGTTTCTTCCCATTCTTCCACCGCCATCTCACGGTGTCGCGATGCAGCCCGTGGCGCCGCGCAAACTCCGACAGAGAGCATCCATATTCTTCAAAGAATGATCTATTCATGTAACTCATAGCTTTAATTTCCAGTTAGGTTTTCTTCGATTGAAGTCATGCATTGAAGTGCTGGCTCAAAGGCGGCCAGTATTTCTCTGCCTAACTTCGTGGGGATCATCTTGCACTTTGGGCCAGGGAGCCGGCGGAAGAATAGTTTCGCCTGGACGCTATCTTCCGCAGCCCGGATGGCGTTGCTGATCGTTGGTTGTGTTCGGTTGAGTTTGGCGGCTGCCTTTCTCACGCTGCCTAATTGGGCGACGACTGCGACCACGCAGAGCTGATTTGGCGCAAGAATCCTCATGCCTTAATTCGGTAGAAGGTTTCCGGGATGAGGGATTCAGCGGCCTGGGTGGGATCAATGATCCACGTCCTCCCTTCCCGTTGCATGATCGCCGGTAGATGTTCGCCAAAGTCCATGGGGCCGACCTCGATGGCGAGCGCATACGGAAGGCCGATTGCCTGCTCAAGGAGCGCATTGGCGCCTAGTCTCACGCAGTCTTCCAAAACCTTCTGCGAGAGATACCAACCATTCGCACTCGACATGATGAGCGCATGCAGCACGCGCCTCCGGTTGCCGGTGAAATAGATTTGCTGCTGGCGAACCACGAGGGTCGATTCTCTGAGCCGGCGAGAAATTACCTCCCCTTCCTCGTTCTTCTCGATGTCGCAGATGGGCTCCATCGGTGGCACTCCAAGGTTCTCCATTCGGGCCTGATACCAAGCGAACGGGTAGCACTGGCTGCACGGTTCATAGCGAGGCTCCGGAGTGAGATGTCGGGCGGAGGTTGCTACGCTCCGGTCAATCAGCATTTCCCGAGTGTGCCCGCATCCTTTGCAACTGATAGCCATCGGAGCGCCACATTCAGCGATAATGTTGAGCGCTTCAGAGGTTCGTGGGCTCATCCGTTGATAGGCGCCCACGGTGACCTTTGGGAGATCGGTAAGCTGCTCGGAGACGCCCTCGAAGCCCTTGGGAGGCAATGGAAGTTCAAGCGTGCTCATGATCAGAATGGAATATCGTCGCCCTCGTCATCATCCATCAGCGGGGATTGCTGCTGCGGTTGTGGCTGCCGCTGTTGTCTCTGCTGGGGCTTCGCTTGCCGATCTCCTCCCTGGCCGCCACCGATAAAAGTGAAGCTCTCGCCGATGACTTTGAGCCTAGATCGCGTTTTGCCAGTTTCCCGATCTTCCCATGAATCAAGCTTCAGCCGCCCATCGATGAAGATCGGGCTTCCTTTGGTGAGGTATTTCCCGAGCGTTTCAGCCTGCTGGCCGAAGAAGGTGACATCCACAAAAAGCGTCTCCTCCTGAAGCTCGTCATTCTTTCGGTATTTGCGATTTGTGGCCAGTCCGATCTCAGCGATGACTGAGCCGTTGACGGTGTTTTTTAGCTCGGGATCTCGCGTCAGCCTCCCGGCCAGTTCTATTTTGTTTCTGTCCATTTTTTATTCTTTGGGTTCAGGTTTTTTGTCATGCAGCCTCCTCCTCTCGGGCCATGGCCAATCGCTCGATGCACCATCCTCCCTCCCGGAAAAGTCGGGCCTCGTGTTCGGCGTCAGTGATGATTCTCGCGGCCCGAAGTCGGGCCAGGAACCGAGCCTCCCTCAGTTGCTCCTTCCTGGCTCTGAAGAATGCCAAGCGCTCTCGCTCCTCTCGTCGCTCCTGTCGCCTTTTCATCGCTTTCTGGTGACGCCATAGCCGAGCGGCAACAAAAAGGGCGTAGGATCGAGCACAGCGCGTTTGGCGCTGGATGTGAGTGGCAGCATCGTGAATGGTCATGGTTTCATCAGGTCGTCCTTCGTTTGGTATCGATTGCGGGTGGATGGCCGCGCCTTGGGCCGGGCATCGGCCCAGTCCCAAATTTCGGGGAGCCTTCGCCCTATCTCTTTCGCTGAAACGGGCACTCGGCGCCCGTCCCCCGACTCCTGCGAGGTTTTCCATCCGCCCACGGCGCCGACGATCGTAGAGACCGCTTCGGGATCGGTGAGGAGCTGCGGATGAGCAGCGAATTCGGCGTATTCGCTGGCGGACCAGTGAGGCCGGCGGAATCCAGCAGCGCGAAGAATCGAATTCATCGGTTCATCGAATGCCCCGCTCGCTCGCTCGCCCTCATCGCCGTTTCTCGCCAGAGAACCGTTAGAACTAGGGAGAGCGTGAGTATGTGTATTTTCTTCTTCTCCTTTCTTTACCTTCTTTATTTCGCTTTCCGTTTGCTTTTCGTTTGCTACGTTTTGCGCTTTTTCTTTGCTACTTGGTTCGTTGTAACTCTCGTAATTCAAGAGAGTTAAGACGCCCAATCCTTGCTTTTTCTGTTTTATTATCATCCCTTCCAAGGCCAAATCATGAAGGAACTTCCGAACCTTCGTTGTAGACCACTTCCAGCGGGCTGAGAGATAGCGCTCTGAGGCTGCAAGTCCCCCCCTTGGAATGGGAATCAGTTTTCCGCCCACAAGCTTCGATTGAGGCTTCCATGCGGCCATCAAAATCAGATCAAGCCAGGCGCGCAGTTTCTCCGGATCTTGCCAAATCCAGTGCTCCTGCATTTTACGGTGAAGCTTCACGTAGCCTGACATCGCGTTAGGGAATCAGATCGCGAAAAGCGTCTCCTGATTGCGTGCCTTCTCGAGGTTGAGGCATGCCTGTTTCCAGTAGCTCTCCTTCAACTCCGAGCCGACGAATTTGCGGCCCTCCTGAATAGCCACAAATCCCTCTGAGCCGATCCCCATAAATGGGGACGCCACCACGTCTCCAGGGTTGCTCCAAAGCAAGAGCGCCCGCTCGATCACGTCCAACTGCAAGGGGCAGATATGTCTCTCGTCGTCTGCCTCCCGGGCAGATGACTTTTGAAGCGTTCGACTAGGGTTGATATCCATCCAGACCGGCGATGCGTAGCGTTGCCACAGATCGATTGAGAGGCGCCCCTCAGATCGAAATGATTCATCCCCCGCCCACTTGCCAAGCTCCCCGCTGACTGGCTCAGGATTCTCTCCGGGCTTGCGAAACGTGCATAAATAATCCGGGATGCCCTGGCGACTCATGCACGAGTCTTTCACGAGCTGCTTGTGCAGAAGCCCGAGCGCTTTGGTGCGCTGCATGGCGGTCACTGGATCTTTCCAAATGACGACTTCTGAATGATAAATCCAGCCGGCCTTCTCATGCGCCCGAATCACCTCCCCGCGAAAGTCCTCGATGCCGATATACCCATGCCTCGTTTTCGAGGTGGGGAGATTCATGCAATGAACCGACGTCAATCGGCCTGGCTTGGTCACCCGGAAGAGCTGATCCAATAGGAAGCCGTAGTTCTCAAAGAACTCATCATTGCTCCCGCAATTCCCCATGTCACGCTCTGAGCTGGAGTAGGTGTAAAGGCTCGCGAACGGAGGAGAGTAGATGGAGAAACCGATGGACTCATCTGGCAGGCCAGAAAAGACCTCAACACAGTCGCCGCGGTAGGCAGTCCAAGTTGAACCGCTTTTCTGATCGATGCACTTCATGGCTTCTCAACGATCGTCATCATTAGTCTCAGCTTGCTATTGATCTTGCGGGCGTCTTCGAGCATGTCCGCGATCGCGACTTGCATGCCCGGATCATTTAGCGTGGACTTGCGGATCTCTGTGAGATCATTCTCGGCGAACTCCATGGATTGATTCGCCTTCGTAAGCAGCTCGTATAGACTGGTCATAATAAAAATGATGGGATCACCATCGATTGATTTGCTTTATAGGTTTTGTCGATTCGCTGAGAACCTTTGATGTTCTCCAGCGTGAAATTTTGCATTTGTTCTAACATTCGGTTCGCCATCTCTTCAGCGTCGGCTTCCTTGCGCTTGATATTTTCCACCACCGCGCCCTCCGTGTTCGCCGTGACCACGTAGCAGGTGACAGGACTCAACTGGCCAAATCGCCAGCACCGCCGCACCGCCTGGTAAAATTGCTCATAGGAGTCTGAGAGCCCTGTGAATGCCATCTTGGAACAGTGCTGGAAGTTCATGCCCCAACCGCAAATGGAAGGCTTGGAAACAAGCACACGATAGCGGCCCTCAACGAATCCCATCATGCGGTCCTCCTTTGACTCTGGCGTGTCTGAGCCTCTTACCTCGACGGCATCACCGATAGCCTTCCGCAAGGCATCGCTCTCTGAGTTGAGATCGCACCAGACAAGCCATGGCTCATCTGACCCGTTGACTAGATCGGCCACGGCTTTCACCCGTTCATCCACGCTGTTTCTCCGGGCTTCCTGGCGCTCCTGTAATGTCCTCGCATCAAGAGCAAAAAGCATTTCACCAGCGTCTGGCTGGTGATCTACTTGAACGTGATCAATAAAAAGAGGAGGTAGCTCAAACGATCCGTTGTCGTATCCAATATCAGAAGGCTTTCGGATCATGAGAGACCAAGACGCCATCCACTTCCAGAAGTCCGTTTTAGCGTGGCCCTTCAATCTCCACTTCTGAGTCTCACCGCCATCGTGGACAAAGAACCGCGCCAGCATCTCGGTCCGGCTCATGCACCCAAGGAACTCAGAGTGATTGCCAAGCTCCATGAAATCGTTAGGCGCAGGCGTTGCGGTTGCGCAGAGACGAAAAGGGACGCCTCCCCAATCATCGACAAGCTGATTGCGAAACTTGCCCGTGTAGCTCTTCAGGATTGAAGACTCATCCAGCACGATTCCCGTAAAATCTTCCGGGCTGAACCTCGCAAGCATCTCGTAGTTAGTGACCGCGAGCCGAGTCTCCTTGTCGTCTTCCCTTAGATACTTCGCCCCATCGATGCCAAACTTGCCAGACTCACGGACGGTCTGAGTTGCCACAGCCAGCGGCGCGACGATGAGCACGCGGCCAGGAATGTGTCTGGCCCACTCCATCTGCATCAGCGTCTTGCCAAGTCCGCAATCCGCAAAGATGGCCGCCCGCCCGCGCTTCAATGCCCAATGCACAATATCGCGCTGGAATGGGTAGAGGTTGCCATTAAGATCCCCAATCTGATCTAGCCCCGTCGGGACATCCGCCACTCGCTTCATCGCGAGAAATTGTTGATAATCGCTCATGCTCACAAAAAAGCCCCCGGTTGCGATGGACCATGAACCGAAGTCCATGCTGGAAACATCCACCGCAACCGAGGGCCGCGATTCCTTTCTAGACTGGTTTCCAGCTCAGTCATGGTTTATCATATCAAGCAGTTTCCCAGATGGCAACAGTTTCCTTTTTGGAAATCGTTCATTCTAGGAAATCCAGTAAAACCGCCAGCCGTCATCTGCGCCCCATCTGCGGAGCGTGTTCTGGAGGTGAATGCTGAGCTTGTTGCCGTAGGTCTCCCGAGAGGCTCCTGTGCGCCAGTTGATCGCCAAGCATTTCCAGAGCGGCTCTGACCCATCCCATTTCATAGAGACTCCCTCACTAGGTTTAGAAAGTCCTCGGCCCGCATCATCACAAGCCACTCACAATTGTTTTTCCGGTGGGCGACGTAGGGAGTCTTCTCCCCAGCGTCGCGGATCGCCTGGCGCATCGCATCGTAAATTTGCAACCGCTCCACGCGCTTCACTTCGCAGTGAAACCCGGGCATGTCTTCGCACTGCACGTCTGGCGAATCTGGCCCGCCGGCAAACTGCTGCCCGCGCCTGGCGTTGAATCCATGCTCGCGTAAGAATGCCGCCCATTCACGCTCTCCTCTTGCGCCTTTGCTTCTGCTATTCATCGCGTGCCTCCTCTTTGGCGTTCATTTTTGGTGCTTTGGTGCCCTGAGCCCCTCACCTCGAGGGGCTCCCGATGCTCCGCAGGTAACAGTAGGCGCTGTGTTTTGCGTTTTGTTTTTTCATCGGTGGGCATGATTGGTTAGAATAGTTCCGTTTGGCCCTGCTCCTGGTGCATGAGCCTTTCCAGCTTGCACTTGGCCGCCTTCATTGCAGCGATCCCGTGCTCTACCTGAGCCTCTGTCATTCGGCCTTTTGAGACCTCGAATGGGTAAACGCGCTCTCTACGGCGCAGCTCTTCGCTCACTTCTTCAAGAGCTTCCTGTGTGCTAATATGGTCAATGTTCATTTTGTAAGTAGAGGCATAATTTCCTCTCGTTTTTGTTGGTAGTAGATAATGAAGCGGTCTATCGCGCTTCTGACAGTTTCCGTGTAGTCGTCTCGTTCGATTCTTGTGATAAATTCCGGGAGGCCCCGGCAGTAGCTCATGAAATACCAGAAATCGAGTCCGGTGATGGCCATGCTGCCGTGAACCTGTGCTCGGTATTGGCCGGGCAGCTCTTTGGCTATTAGATATTTGCAATGGTTCTTTGCCAAGGGGCATTTGATCTCCAGGCCCGCGATCCACTCACCATCCTTCTGAATGAGGCTATCTGGCGAGCATCCCACCACCTCATCCTCACGAGTGCAGAAGCCCACCTGATGAGCCTCCATGCCCATGATCCGCTCAAATGCTTCTCTGGCTTCTGGCTCCAGCTCGTTGCCCCGGTCAGTGTGCAAATTCCCCTCGAACTTAATCTCATCCCATCGGATGCATTCGGCGCAAAGCTCAATGGCGTATTCTTCCCACTGGCTGGAGTCCTTCCCTGACGGAGTGATGATTCGCGAGAGTGAGGATGCAGTGATTCGACCCGCTCGGGCGCGAAACCACTCCTCAGTCTGCTGCGGGAGATCCCAGATTTTCACGCTCTGTTTCTCCTGCGGCTTTTTCTAGCCGCTTTGTTTTTGGCGCGGCGTTTGCGAGTTGCTTTATCTTTTGAACATTGCGGCCTCTTCCCCCGACCCTTGAACGCCTCTCTCTTTTCCCAATCAGTCATCACGCCTGCTCCTGCTGCCAGAGCCATCGCGCCAATTCCTAACATGGCTCTTTTGTTCATGCATTCACCTCCTTCCACGCTTCGTTGACGGCCTGGGCGAAGGCTTCGGCTTTCTGGAGATTTTCTTCGTGAGTGAGGTATTCCTTTGCTGCTTTGATGACAGCAAACCCCTGCTTGATGCTTTCCTTAAACCCCTGCCATTCAAGTCCCGGCGAAAGCAGCTCCGTCGCTTTTGCAGGCGCAGCCTGTTCGGTCTTCGACTCGGGGGGCAAGGGCGGCTTGTTGGCTTCCTCTTGCTCTTTCCTGACCGCTTCAGCTTCCGCCCTAGCCTGGCGCTCCCGCGCTTCGGCTTCTTCCTTCTCGCGCCTCAGACGAGCTTTCTCCGCACGCTCACCCAGGAGATTCGCCAAAGATTCTGCGCCGAGCGCGTGCATCTCCAACGTGCTCCGATCCGAAAGGAGATCCGCGTGATGAGATGCCGCTCCCTGGAATTCCTCGATGACCTTTCGGTTCCCTTGAATCCTGCCCGTCCATTCCATCACAACGACATCGACCGCGGAGTTCATGCTCTTGATGGTGCGCTTGCCCTTCACCGCTTCTTGCAGTGCTGGCAACGCCTGTTTGGCCTGCTGGGGGAGCAGCTCGGCCTTCTCTTGCAGCTTTGTCACGGCCTTCTCGACGCAATCCTGTCGAATCTCCTCCTTCCGCGCCTTCACGGCCTTCCCGAGATCCAGCCGGACCTGCCGCACTTTCTCAGACGTGCTGGAGAGAGCCTCAAGGAGCTCGTTCAGTGCCTTCGCTTCCTTGAGCGCTTCTTTGGTTTTCGAGTCGATTTCCTCCTCGACGGCTTTCAGGGTTTTCCAGTCGTCTTCCGCTTGGCCAAATTCCTGATCTGTTGACGGTGACGTGTTGATCTTTGCCAGTCGCGCTTCAATAGCGCCCTGGTAGGCGGGAAGGTTCGATTCTACAACCTCCCCTTTGACGATGATAGTAAGGGTTTCTTCCATGGTTATTATCTAAGAGTTTCGATATAACAGCACTGGCTAACGCTTGATTTGAATTTCACCCAGAGCCGGTCTTCGACTCCCTCTCGGATCGTTGACACAATCCCACTTTCGCAGTCTGGATGACTAGCATCGCCATTGGCGTGGTGCGGTACGTAGGTGACTGGATCACCTACTTTGTATTCACTGGCTTTCTTAATGTGCGTGTCGGGCATTTCTTACAGCAGGGTTTCTTCTTTCTGTTGTGCAGGAGCCTCTGCTGGCTTCTCCGTGGCTTTCTTTTTCTCAAAGGGATCGACGGGCGCCTGTTCGGTTGGTGCAGCCTGTGCGTCGAACCAATCCTCCTTCGCGCTCATGCCGTCCCGGAGGCTGGTGTAGATTCGGCGCAGCCTGAGCACCTGTGCGGGCGTGATAGAATCCATTCGTCGTTGGATAAATCCCTCGATCATCGCTTTGGTGACGCCAAACTCCCCAAACTTTGAAAGGATCGAGCTTTGTGCTTCCGGCCCAGTGTCAGCGCTCGCCTGGAGCGTCACTTGGCACTGACTCACCGCATCCTCGATGATGTCACCGGGGATAACTGCCAGGATGCATGCACGGAGTCGCCGAGCAGCCTGATTCGCGCAGAGTTCGTAAATGTCCCGCTCGTCCTTCAGCGCATAGCCTCCCTTTTTTGTGTCGCGCCAATGGCGGACGGTGAATGTTCGGGGGACTCTCGTATTCGTCTCAAGATCCCAGGCGTAGGTTTCCACGGTGGAAATACCAACGCCGTCTTTGTCCTGCTTCCGGTCCACCTCCCTCCAACCGCTCTCGATGTTCCCCCATTGCTGGGCGACCGCCTCCGCTAAACGAATGGACGGCCCAGCGACTTCAGTGCCCCCTCGTGAGAAGGTGTAGGTCGATTGCTCCGCCAGCGTCTTGCGGGAGCAGGCGTTCGCGATCCGGTCGATGGCAGCCTTTTCGTCTCGCGGGAATCGTTTCGCGGCAAGCATGGCCATCATGACCTGACCAGTCTCCCGGCTCGCCAAGGCGGCACCGAGTGGCGAATCAGCCGTTGGTTGTAATTGTGCGCCGAGTGGCGCCAGTTCTTCCTTCATGTTTCGTAAGGGTAAAAGTGAAGGAGAGAGCCAAGGGAACCCCCGTAGCCGCTGGAGGAGGATGCGGCTATCAAAACCCTGGCTCTCCCCAAGGCGTTACTTGCTGCCTTGCAGCAAAACGGGCCGAGCTAACTCAAGGCCAACGTTGATCGAGTCCGCAATGAGGCGGTTCGTCGCCTGGTCGCCGTAGTGGTCCGCGATCCGTCCCACAGTGAGCACCCCCAGGCCATAGAGAGGTTCGTCGAATGACGCGAAGTCCACGTCCCCCGTGATCTGGTGTTCGGCGAGCGCCTCCATCACAGGCGCAAGCTCGGGCTTCGCCTCGACTGCCTGCTGGACAATCAAGGCTCCCCCGGCAGAAACAATCGTCTGCCCCAGCGGAGATTTCAAAAATCCCCAGGTTTGGGCACAGGATGGAAGTACCACCAGCGTCACGCCGCAGAAGACTCCAGCGAGGAAGATGGTAAGTGTTCTGGAAATGCGCTCGGCTCGGCCAGGCGCCCGGACAATGGGTGATTGCACGTGTCTCATAGTTAGTCGGAGTAAGGTGAAAGGAGAATCAAGAGAGAGGCGGCAATGGCCAAGAGAAGGGCCAGAATGACGCCGTTGAAGAATAGTTCACTCATGGTTAGGTTTGTTTGTTCGGGTTGCGGGATTGCTGGGCTGTGCGGCTGCCGCTCGGTTGATGCCGTCAGTTTTTTGCCGCTGCGATTCGGCCCAGGAGAATAGGGTGACCATTATAATGCCCCCCCTGTTTGAAAATTGAGCCAGCGGCAGCCCCCCGAATGTGTGGCCAGACGGAGGCCGAATGAAAACTCACGAGGCACTTTCAACCCCGGGCCAATTCCGTAACCGCAGGGACGCATGACAATCCCCTGCCGATCGCTGCCGCTGGCCGCTCGGGAGCATTCTCTGCTCCCGAAATCTGCTACCCTGCCCGAAGGACAGAAATACGTATGATGCCCCCATCCCTCGGGGGAAGGCTTGAGTGGAACCTTTGTTTCCGGGGTGTTTCCCGGTAGATTCAAAAAACAGTCTTGCAGTTTGCTCCCCGCCTCTGCTACCCGAGCGGAGTGAAAATCAAGGGCCTCTACCAGAAACGGGAGTTCTTTTACTTCCAGCCGCCGATGGTGCAGGGTGTTCGCCCGAAGCCCATCGCGCTCCGCACGAAGAACCTGCACGAGGCCATTCGGATGGCTACAGAGCTTCGCCAACGACTTTCCTTCGATCAAGATCCGGATCGCCTTAGCCATGCGATCAAGCGCTACATCGGAGAGAAGCGAGCCCTTCAGGAAATGACTCGCGGCACCCTTGAGCACACCGAGCGCTTTTTGGAGCGCTTTGCGGCCTGGGCCGGAGACATCCTGATCGCGGAGCTTTCCCGATCCCACATCGAGAACTTCCGCCTGCACCTCAATGAGAAGGGGCTGAAGGCCAGCACGATCGTCTGCCAGATGCGGAGACTCCAGGGTTTCTGTTCCTGGCTCAAGGCCAAAGACAAGATCCTGAGAAGCCCTTTCGAGGGAGTGAAGCTGCCGACTATCAAGCGGACCCAGGCCATCACATTCTGCACCCGAGAACAGCGCGATCACTTGATCGAGTGTTGCGACCGCGAAGACCTGCATTTTATCCTCATGGCGGGATTCTTCCTTGGGCTGCGGATCGGCGAGATCATCGAGGCAGTTCCCTCGTGGTTCCGAACACCGGGAGTCGTGGAGCTGACGGAGACGGCGCACTTTCAACCCAAGGACAAAGAGCGGCGCCTGATTCACTACGGCGACCGCTTCGCCCAATTCCTCGCCTCTTACGGGCTCCGTGAGCCCTTCATGGTGAGGCCCGAGGTCCGCCATGGCCGAGGCCGCATGCGCTGGCACTGTGAGCGACCCTGGAAGGCTTTGGTTGATTCTACGGAGCTTCCCTGGGTGACGCCGCACGTGATGCGCCACACTTTCGCCACGCTGCACATCCAGGCAGGAACACCTCTCGCCACCGTGGCGCGATGGCTCGGCGACTCCTACGCCGTTACCTTCGCCCACTATGCGGCCTATGCCCCTACCGATGCTCATATCAGGAACCTTGACTGAGGATTGATTCCAACGCTTCGCTGCGCTCTTGGTTGGCCTCTGCGGCCTCCAGCACGCGGTCCAGGGTTTCCCTGCGGAAATAGTCTCCGCGGGCCGTCTGAAAGTAAGGAACGAGGAGCTTCGGATACCGCCGCAGCAGTTCCTTGAAGACAGACTTCCCCCCGCAGTAAACCTCCGAGTCGCCTCGGTTGAGTCCCCCAGCGGGAGTGCTGATGGTTGTTTTTTTGTTCATCAGTCCAATTCGGTGAGCAGTCTTTGCAATCGCTCGCTGCGGTCTGCGCACTCCGGGCAGGGTTGATGACTGGCGGGGTCGTTGGCGTGCCCCATGATTAGCATACCCGTCCCATCGCATCTGCGGCAGGCTTCGCTTTCGGCAATGCACTCCTCGATGCAAAGGGTTTCCCGAAGGCCACGAATCGCCTTTAGCTTGGCGTCAACGTGATCCTGGGTCGTTTGGCGACCGTCGGATTCCTTGGCGTAAATCGCGGCCAAGGACCGCAGCTCGCGCTCGACGCATCCCTGTGATGGGACGATTGAAATGGGGCCGCAGTTCATTCGGCCTCCTCCACTTTGGCGGGGTGAATTGTAGCCTTGCCGCTCTTCACTGCGGAGAGCGCCCAATCGAGCACTGCGGCGGTCGTGGCCTTCAGCGAAAGCCCTCTCCTCTTTGCCAACCGAGTGAGGTCACGCTTATGGTTTTCTGTTACCTCAATAAGCATTTTTTTGCCCATGAGGGAACTTGTATCTCGTTGCACAGCAGGATACAACCCTAAAGTTGCCTAAAACAAAACTTTTTTGTATGTTCCGTTATGAAAATAACGAACAACACCCGAGCGCTGATCCTCAATGCGCTAAGGACCAAGGGGTTGACTCAAACCCAGCTGGCGGAGGAGATGGGCTATGGGAAGGCGTGGGTGACGCGACTTCTCGATGGGACACTCAAGCGACTGAAGGAGGAACAAATCGACAAGTTGCAAGACTTCCTTGGGATCAAGTTTTTTGTGGTGAAAGACCTGCGCCCGCAGCTCCCTCCCTCACTAATGAACCTCGCCAGGATCGCAGAGGATAACGAAACCCTCATGGATCTGCTGACGACACTGGAGCATCTACTCCAACAGGAGGCCCCGCTAACTGCCCCCTACATCCCAACGAAAAACATGACCAAGCTCGGCCAGGAGATCATTCGACTGGCCTACGCCAACGAAGACAAGCCCGGGAAAGTCGCCCGGGAGGTTCTTCGCCTGCTCTCAGAGAAGGGCATGGGGTTGTAAAAATCAACTAACCCAGGCGATCCTTCAGCTTGGCCAGCTGCCACTCGATCGCCTCAATGGACTGCATCGCGATCGGATCCGGCCCGCCGCGATCTGAGTCCCTTGGCATCGGCTGATCTTGCTCGTGGGCATGCATCAGCTCTTGCACGCCAGCGCGGAAGTCTTTCAGATCGACTTTCTTCCCCGGGCATGACTTTGATGTCCGAGGGTCGTCTCGGTGGCCGTTGATGGAGTCCACGCCCCATCCGGTTCTTTCAAGAATTGCGGCTGCCGCACGGGTTGCCATGTTCCAGCAGGCCAGCCCTCGCCCAGAGTAGGGATCCTCTGAATCGTAGTCGCCGAGCACTTCAATCCCGATGTGGGAGCGGTTGAAGCTGACGGCGTGAACGCCTCGCTCATCCAGTGGGCTCATCCCAAATATCTGATCATCGTCGATGAAAAGGTGCGGACCCCTGCTCCATCCAAGCGTGCCCTGGTAGTAGCTTTGGATGTTCTGGATGTGTTGGGCCTTGAGCCCGTTCGGACGCTGCCGGAGGGAAGGGGAAGCCGTGTGATGCATGGTGATCCCGCGAGCCCACGAAAGGTCAACGGTGCGCAGATAATCCGCGAAGCTCGCCCCATCCCACACTCGACCAACAAGGGAGAAACTCATGGCGCAGGAATGGCTTTGCCTTTGATGAAGCTCCGGCCCGCGGTGTAGGAGCCGGCGATTCCCGTATTGGCCAGGATGGCGGAGATCAAAATTTCAGGATCGATAGAGATGCCCCAGCGTGATAGAAAACCCGATCCGATACCAATCGCGAGATTGATCACCATGGCAATGACAGAGCCCTTCCACTCGGTGGTCTGGCTCCCCGTTTTTTGTGCTTGTTCTGTGCTCATGCGTCTAGAGTTTTTCCGGAATAGCAATTCCCGCGATCCCGATTGGTTGCTCAATACCGTCCGCGTATCGCGGATATTTTATGATCCTCATAGGCTCAATGGATTTGTCTGGCATTTCGATCCGCTCCATCAGATCCATCACCTCACGCCTCCTCCATACCTCCTTATCGTTGGCCATGAATTCAGCGGCTATCTCTGCGGGCCAGACCGCTGCATCAGTGTGATGGAGGTAGTCTTGGAGTTTATAGCCTCGAGGAAGCAGAAATGCCCTCTCATAAGCTCGGTTTACTGCGAGAACACGGCCATCCTCATCTTTCACCCATTGCGGGAGCGGCGATGAATCATGAGAGGATGAAAGAATGATGAACTGCGTCAGTAAGCGCTGATTCTCGTTTTCCAAGAGCTGGCAACGCTTTTCGAGCCCTCTCTTCGCCAGCTCCAGCTCCGCTAGCCTTTTCTCTAAATCATCACGGAGACGAGTGGCACTTGCCACTTGCATCCTCCAAAGCTGCGCCAGCGCAGCTGCCATGACGCCAATGGCCGTCATGAGTGCCCCCTCGATTCCTGTCATAATCTGAAAATTGAATGCTAGACTTGCTCTTTTCCAGCCTCAGAAATGGGCGTTTCTCTGGCGAAAGACGAGTCCTGTTGAACGAAGAAAATCTCGCGCCATCGTCGATCGCTCTTTTGCCTGGGCGGTGTGTCTCTCCAAGAACCGGAATCCATATTGCCTGAATACCTTGATCCAGTAATCGGAGGGTTGGCAGTTGACGTGATGGTGCCCGCCGGCGCCAGGCGGCGCAGCCGTCATGATGACAAATCGGCAGCGCTGAAAGGCGTGCATGGCATTCGGAAGAAATCGTTCCTCAATGTGCTCTAGAAATTCAACGGACCATCCAAGATCGTATTTTTTCAAGCCTACGCAGATGCCTTTCGTGAAGTCATGTCGAATCAAGCCAGGGAAACCATCGATGGACGGATCACCGTCGATCCCATCAGCCAAGCGCAAGAGCTTGGAGGCGAGGCGAACCATCCCGCCAGGTCCGCATCCAATATCAAGGAAGCTTTGCGCCTTCCATCTTGCAATGGCCCATCGGAGAGCTCCCTCATCAATGTGAGTGATCCCAGCATGGCCTCCAAGATGAGCGCCAGTCTTCATAGGCCAAGGCGAGCAGAGAGATGGTGTGGAAGGGAATCCGCGGACTGCTTGACTTGTAGTGACAGAAGGGCCGCAAGAATGTGATCACGAGGCTCTGGTTTCCTTAGAAACCCTTCTCCGATTGCCACCACCTCCAGCCCCTGAATCATGGAGCACTCAAGAAGTGATGTCGAGTTGATCCCATAGACGAGCGAAGCATGCCTAGCGATCTTCCGGATGTCTCCATGCTTCACAAGGGGGAATCCATTGGTGTCATAGTTGGATGAGTCACGCGGATGCCTCTTGAAGACGAGAGGCATGCCAGACTCAAAGAAGAATTCACAGCAGTGATCTATGAAGTGCTGCATCAGCTTGAAAGGAGAGTGCTTTCTGATTTGAGTGTCGCTCTCAAGCTGAAGCGGGATCAATACATATCCATGAGGATCATGTTTTGGGACATAATGCTTCTGGAACTCCCTAAAGTCGTCTAACTGGTCACTTGTGAGCCACTCTAGTGAGTCATTCATCACAGATGACTCCGGGCCAATGCCCATGGCATCGTAAAACACATTCCCAAATTGAGGAAAGAAACCGAGCTCGGCATAGATGATCTTCACGCCTCGTGACTTGGCTAAATCTACCGCTGGCCGCTGCCATTCATTCTGACCATTCCATACAACCAGCAGATTGCTGCCTTCCATTTTCTCTTTGAAATCCAAAGGGCCTCCCCATTCATAATCCCATCCTCGGCTTGATAGATGCCGGATCAATGGATCGAAGCATACCCAGTCTTTGTCTTTAAGAAATGTGGCCTTCATCGATGCATTGTTGAAAAGCTGAGATGACTTTCTCTGGGGTGATTGATCGGCTGCATTCAAATTGACGCGAAGTCCCTTTGCGGTCAGGGCACCATTGCCAGTCATTGGCCTGAATGCGATGACGGTTAAAACATCCAGCGCAAACATTGTCAGGCGCTGAAACTTTCACAGCCTCGCTCATTTCAGTCCAGGGATGAGAGAATCCGCTAACTAGCACGGTTGGCGTTTCTAGTGCCCATGCCATCCAAGTCAACCCGGACCCCACTCCTATGAATGCGTCTGCATGGCAGATGAATGTTGCTGTGGTTTCTATCTGATAGTCCGGCAGTCGTTCGGCATCCGCCGGCAAACGGTTCCCCATGAAACCATCTTCTTCGCGAGAAGCAATAAACACGCGATATCCTCGGGATTTCAGCCAGGAGGTCACCTCATCCCATCCAGATGGGTGATTCCAATATTTGGCTTGAGAGGTCGAATGAATACCGAGGCAGACATAGTGGTCATCAACCGGCCTACCTCTGGTCGAGATAGAAACCCTTGGCCTAATTTCAACCGGCGGAAGGCCCAGTTGGCGAGCGGCTGTCCACTGCAAAGGCTCCGTCCTGGGGTCGTGACTGTGCTTGGTCGGATCTGGCAGCGACTCTTCAGATTCATCATAGAAAAATCCAATATTTGTGAGTGCGTAGATGTTCTTGACCTCAACTCCCGGCCCAATCCATTCAATCGAAGGATACGCAGACTCCACCCATTCGTTGTGATGAGAGCAGGCGACCACTTTGCATCCCCATCTCTGCTGAAAATTCTCCAGGTAAGGGACCCATGCCAACGTGTCCCCCATTGAGGAGGAGCCGATGGAAACCAACACCCTCTGCCCAGAAGGATTGAAGCGATGCTCATAAACATGAGCGCCGTCTCGCTTAATCACTACCCTCCAATCTTCAAGCCAATAGAAAGGGAAGATGACTTCTCCTGTTGCTTGAGCAGTTGCCGATCTTAGGACCCCCTGGCCGTCGTAGAGAAAAACATCATGCGGCAAAGACGTCGGCATGATGACATGAATTCCACCGACAAAATGCACCATGAATGAAGGCGCAATTTCAATGTCCTCATAGGGATCTCTCATTAAGCGCATCAGCTAGTGATTTCGGGTCGTCAAGGTCAATAAAACTCACATCGTCATCTGCGTGAGATCCCTCATAAACTTCGAGGGGAGAAATGAAACAGGGGAGGCCAGCAGATAGAGCTTCTCTTAGAGAGATCGGCGCCAGCTCCTTCGTGGAGGGCAGCACAAATGCATCAGCGGCCTTTAGGATCTTGTCGATATCTCTCCTCTCTCCCCACACTTTACAATTCGATGGAACCGTGAGCCTGCTCCAGTAATCCTCCATGTTCGGCGCCCGATTCCCTACAAAGTGAACCTCCCAACTGTCCGGAAGGTGCCTTGCGGCATCAATCGTCCAATCCTGGCGCTTGTGGGCGGTCCAAAGCCCCAATTGCACTAAATGCTTTTTCTTTGGATCCATGCCTAAAGATCGCTGAAGCGTTCTCTTAAAAGACTTAGGCGGAGGGCGTCGAGTGATTGGGTATTCCCAAACAACTACGTCTGCCGAGGGAATCTGTTGGTGAATCATTCGGGCCTGCCAATGACAGACCGCAATATATCTATCTGCCTTGTAAGGTAGCGATGAGTAATCAAGATCCCGCTCATGTGAGGTTAGGACAAATATCCATCTTCCTCTCCTTTGAAGGATGTCGCCGACTGTTTTTTTCGTCAGGAAGGACGTCGGCTCCTCTTGGAAATGCACTAAATCAGGATTGAGATCATCAATCAGTGAGATCAGTGATCCCTCATTTCCATTATGACATGACCAGTCATGGCCCTTGCGGATATTGTCTCTCTGAACAGTGTAATCGTCAGAGTAGTTTTTAAATTCGGCAAAGTGGAATTCATGAGGGCATTGTTTCATGAATTGCTCCACATAGGCCGGCATTCCTCCAGTGCTACAGTGGGGAGCGATGATGAGTGATTTCATGGTCAAGGGTTGTGCTCTATCAGACAGACGTTCCCGAGGTTCCAGAGCTGCCGCTCGTTCCTGACGTGCCGCTGGACCCATTGATCCCGCTTGTCCCGGAACTGCCATTGATTCCGCTTGTTCCGGAGGTTCCACTTGTCGGCGTGGCTATAAGATTTGCCCATGTGCCGCCCTCTTGCCTCCATTGGAAATAGCCGCCAGAGATTCTCATCTCAACGCTGTATCCAGACGTCCCTGACGTCCCTGAGCTCCCGCTAGTCCCTGAGCTTCCTGAGCTTCCAGAACTGCCACTCGTCCCGCTCGTCCCATTCACCCCGGAGGTCCCCGACGTTCCAGAAACCCCTGAGCTCCCAGACGTTCCACTAGATCCCGAACTTCCAGAACTGCCACTCGTCCCGCTCGTCCCATTCACCCCGGAGGTCCCCGATGTCCCTGAGACTCCCGAGCTTCCAGATGTTCCAGAGCTCCCCGAACTGCCTGAGCTCCCCGAGCTGCCGCTAGTGCCACTGGTTCCATCGTTGCCCGAGGTCCCCGACGTTCCATTTACACCCGAGCTTCCGCTAGTGCCCGAGCTTCCTGAGCTGCCATTCACTCCTGAACTGCCCGAAGTCCCATCTTGGCCCGAAGTGCCACTGGTTCCATTTACACCTGAACTTCCCGATGTCCCGCTCGATCCGGAGCTTCCACTCACTCCTGAGCTGCCGCTGGTGGCCGAAGTCCCAGAGCTTCCCGAGGTCCCCGATTGTCCTGACGTTCCCGAGGTTCCCGATACTCCGCTGCTGCCTGACGTTCCGCTGCTCCCGGAGGTTCCTGACGTGCCATTGTCGCCGTCTACTCCAGATGTCCCGGAGGCTCCTGAGCTTCCGCTAGTCCCTGAGCTTCCTGAGCTGCCACTTGTCCCATTGACCCCCGACGTTCCATTATTGCCATTGATTCCGCTAGTGCCCGATGTCCCGCTCGATCCGGAGCTTCCAGAACTGCCCGACGAAGAGCTTGTGCCCGATGTCCCACTAGTTCCGTCGTTGCCATTGATTCCTGATGTTCCAGAAGTGCCACTGGAACCGGAGCTGCCGCTGGAACCGGAGCTGCCGCTGGAACCGGAGCTGCCGCTGGAACCAAACCCAAAGGCCGATGGATACTCCATCAGGATTGTCCCGGAAGAATCCACCCGAGGAACCTTCCCTGAATCAGCGACGGTGACATCTGGGAGCTGTTTGTGCCGCGCCCTGTCAGAGTAATACTCCACCCCATGGCGATAGTAGACGACGGTGATCTTGCCGCTTGAGTTGGTGGCGTCGAGGATGTGCCAGGCGTATTTCCCTACATCGCCCGAGCTCCCGGGAGCGTCGTAATTGTCGGGAGTGTGCTTTTTGAGCCCGGTCGGCTTCGAGGTTCGCCACTCCGTGGTCACGGCGGTGATGGCCCCGTCCTTGTCGGTGTCCGCGATCACCCAAAGCTGCTCGGTGCCCGTGATGGCTTTCGCGGCGCCCGGGTCGCAGTTGTGCACGGTGTCCCCGTCCTCGGTCAGGTCTCCATCCTCGACGAGAATCTTGCCGCCCTTCTCTATCGTGTAGCCAAACCCCTGAGAGATATTTATCGCCGGCTCCGTGGTTGTATTGCTACGCGGCGCCTGGTGCCCTCCAATCGACTGCGGGGATTCATCGGGCTCCTCATCCCTCGTGCGGAAAGTTTGCTTAGGAAGCATCCTGGCGAGCCTGAGCGACTCGAGGAAGTCTTGCGGAGAAAGATGCTCGGAAGGGCCGAAGGTGATCGTGTCGCGGCCCGTTTGCAGATCCTGCGAAATCGTCTGGATCGTGCCGCCTGGGATCAGGACGGCTGTCCCATCGACGAGCTTGACCTTCTGGCCTACCGCCGGCGGGCCGTCCGGGATGATATCCGTGCCGTCGCGAAGCTCGATCGGCGTTCCGTCTCGAAGTGTGACCGCGCCGGGATCGTCGATGACCGAGCCCGCTTCTTCATCAATCAACGTAATCGTTCCTTCATAGGGGAGTGCATCGAGCGACTCATAATATGCTTGGGCCAGGCCAGTTGGGGTCGCCTCTGCAGGGGCTGATTTGACAACCTTCTTGTAAACCTTGTTCTGCGCGTTGGTCCCCGTGACTTCGATCGATACCCGGATTGCAGGGTAGGGCGTTCCCCCAACGTCTATCTGATCGGTAAAGATGGCCTTGGATGCGGCAGTTTGGGGATCGTTGTCGTAGGCAATGATCGCATCGATGCGCAGTCGTTCAGCCCGCACCCCCATCCAATCCTCAATATTCCCATCGAGTAGCTCCCGCGGATAGTCCGCCGGGTCGGTGGAATCGGCGAGCGTGTTCTCTGGGTCGATCGCTTCCGGAAGCGTGGAATCAGAGGGCCGCGCAAACTCGACGGTGAAACCTCCAACGATCCA
>Ga0208150_1000049_pt1 | contig 44544 bp, 53 predicted proteins | sample DEB08_DNA_8_FD_184534 | JGI IMG/M metagenome (GOLD analysis project Ga0208150, IMG submission 184534) | Aqueous microbial communities from the Delaware River and Bay under freshwater to marine salinity gradient to study organic matter... | ecosystem: Environmental > Aquatic > Marine > Coastal ...
TTGGCATTTGGGAGTCACTGGAGTGGAAACAGGCTGCAATGACTGCACAATCTCCCTGAGGGCTTTCAGCTCTGCAAGTATCTCATCCATTCTCCTTGAAAAGAATGTGTGGAGATGTCTACTTAGGGACTAAAGACGAAAAAGTTCCAATGGAGAGGTATTCTTGGGGAAACTTTACCAAACACTTTAGTCATCTATCAGGTGTAGTTGGTTTGTATGATTTCACATTACCAGAAATAGAAAGTACAGATCCAATTGAAAAATCGTTCAGATCATACACTGATATCTTCAACAACGAAGACAAAAATATCTCGTACATGATCAAAATATCAGACACAACTGCAACCCCATCTGAATCTGAACTCATGAAGTTTGTATCACCCATCACACAAAATAGAGAAAATGTTGAACGATGTATGTTACGCATCCAAACAAACCCCTGGAGACATTCGTGTCATTTTGACACTTATGATCAGACAGTCATAATGTTAGATGGTGTTAAGAAGTGGCTACTCTTTCGCCTAACCTATAGCGACGTCCAAGAAGAAAAACGATTCATTAAAAAAGTAAATGGATTATCCTTTAAAAATCTGGAAAAACTCTTGAAGTCCATGAAAGTTGCCTACATCATAAAAACATCTAACCCCGGTGACGAGTTTTTCATACCAGCGGGAATGTATCACGCAGTCGAAAATGAAAATATGGGGAGGGGTACGATTTTTGTAAATGTAGTCTACAATGGATTCAGTGAAATACTTGATAGAAGGTTTACACAACTATGGCCATCTATGGCTCAAAAGTGTGAAAACCACGTGTTTTATTAAAATGCTCATACTTACTCACTAACAGATACTTTGTAAATGTCTTTGGCTCAATCACATTATCATCCGGATCATTCAACATATAGTCAATGTCCACCCACGTCATGCGAAGTACTACATCAAGTAACTCACATGAAATGTCTGGATGCTTCAGTATCGTGTACTGAAATCGATTTTGAACAACCTCTATACATTTGAGAAGAATGTCGTCATACTCCTCCATCAACTCGTCAAACATTTGTACCAAAAGATTTTTGTAAGTCTCTTCTTGCTTCTCACGATACCACTGCTTCTTCAACTTTGTAATTCCTTTGAAACACATTGAAGCCCTACACATTGGACACGAAGATTTACCCTTCATGTACCACGATTTCGTGCACCCCTCACAAAATCCATGTCCACAAGTGAAACGACACCGCGCTTCACTTTCGTAGCACACCGGACACTCCATGGACCCTGCAAGTGATCTTGTTCTTGCACTGCGTACCCTTACGGGTGACGTAGGGGCAACGGATAGCCCTGAGCTTTTCGTTCTCAATACGAAGGAGTTCGTTCTCCGCAATGAGGGCGAGATATTCTAACATTTTAGTTGATTTTTACTTTTATTGAAAACTACTTAGGTTTCATCTTTTCGTCGAATAAAACATAGCACCAGATCTCATACCCTTACGATCACATCTAATTTTATTGGAAACGCGTCTACACCACTTACCATCCTTACCACCTTTTAATTTGAATCCACTACCATGTTTCGACAATGTGAATTTCTCCCAGGCACCGATAGCAGACCTGTCACATTTCACTTTGTCACCCTCATCTGCACACCACTTCCCCTTAACCTTCAAAGCAACCTGACTATTACCCAGATCTCGCATAATGAACTTTTTGGTGCGACCACTCTTTCTGCTTGAGGCACATTTAACATCATTTCCTGTTTTGTAGCAATAGCGTTTCTTTGTTTTACCAAATATCCTATACAAGTAAATCTTGGTATCGTCACTCTTCTTGGTGCTCGTGCTCTTAGTGGAGGTATATTTAGCTACCTTTTTAGCAGTTTTTGAGACTACCTTTTTAGCAGTTGTTGCAACAGTCGCCTTGGGAACCTTGGGAACTGAGTCACATCCTGTTCTAGGGTTTCCACCATATGTACATCCGATCATGTGGACGCTGTCCCTATTTAGTCCTGAAAATGTATTACCCGATGGTACCCCATAAAAGAAGCACGATTTCTTATATTTTTTAGTAGGGTGATTGTTCCCCCTATATCCCCATACATTAGCTCCCAGTTTCTTAGCCTCTGTGATACACGCTTTAGGTCCCGATACATTATATTTGTTACCCTTACCCTTACGACCGGGTATTTGGTATCCGGGAACTGCGTTATATTTAGCAGCCGCAATTTCATTCTCATTACCCTTGAGAGTGATATTGGCCTTGTCGAGCTTCGTTTTAAGTTCCCGAGCTTCCTTAGCCACTTTTCGAGCTTGATCGGCGGCAGCTCGAGCTTTCTTGTCCGCTTCAGCAACCTTATTAGCAGCTTCTAACGCCATCTTTTTCTTCTCTTCAGCTAACTTCTTATCATTTTCTTTGCCCGTGGCTTCCGCCTTCTCCTGCGCTTCTTGGGCTTCTTTTAATTGCTTTACGGCAGCAGCTTTTTCAGAATTCGCCTTCGCCCTCAATTCATTCGCATTCCTGACAGTCTTAGCGGCCGCCGCGAGATCAGCGTTTACCTTGGATTCGAGCTTCTTGAGCTGAGCTTCACGAGCCTTCACATTGGCCTGGATTTGGGCCTCACGAGCTTTTGCATTCGCCTCTAACTTAGTGATGCGCGCCCTTTCAGCAGCCTCAGCCTGGATCTGTTGCTTTTCAAAATCACTCTGGGCCCTTTCCATAGCAGCAGCGGCTTCACGCTGGATCCTTTCCAGGTTAGCTGCAGCTTCTTCCCGAGCTTTTTTAATTTCAGCTTCGGCTTTCGAAGCAGCGCTTTGCGTCTGGTAACGGAAAACTCCAGCCATGACTGAAATGACACATAGTAAAAATAGTACAATATATAAAGTCGTGTTTCCACCCTTTTTAGCTGGAGCACCAGCCATGGGCGGTGGTGCCATCACCGGATTAAAGTCCATCTTTATATATTGTGAGATTTTTTATTAACGAGTCACAATTATTACATTTCATCATCGGAGTCTTCACCCATGGGAGCAGGTTCCATCTCATCGTCCTCATCGTCATCGTCACCCTCCGCAGACTGGTCACCCTCGAGTTCGGCGAGAAGCGCCGAGAGCTCAGCGTTGGTGTTGTCAGAGTCACCCCCTTCGTAGCGCTCGGTCTTCAGACGACCCATCAGTTGGAGAGCAATCACGGCGAGTAGGGCACCGATCGCGATGTACATAGCAATCTTCGAAGTGTCGTTCTTCATTGTTTTACTGTTACTAAATATTTTTTTCCTGGATATATTAAATGACTAGACCTATACAAACCGTCCTGATGGAATCACTAATTATTGGAATCATGAATGCTGTACTCATCCTGGGTGTGAGTAAACTCAACCTCAAGGTTGATACCCCAATGCTCCATCTCATCGCCGGCGCCCTCATCCACATCATCTTCGAATATACAGGGGGGAACAAGTGGTGGTGCACACAAACTTACAAGTTGTAATGCACCCTCAGATAGTTCTGTCGTTCCCTGATGTCATCAATCTCAATCTCCAAGTTTCTCTTCAACTCCATTGCATCGTTCTTTCTCGCCTCAATGCGATGGTTTTCGAGCATCTTATAGTCTTCGTAAATCTTCTTCTCAAACTTCTTACTCGTGAGCTCTTTACGATCCGCTGGTGATAAATTAGCGAAATCTGTCAGTCGAACATAGTTTTCAAAGGTGGCTTCACCCGCTTCAACTTCTTCAAAAACATTAATGTCAAAGATCGGAGTAAATGCTGCGAAATGTTTCATAGCTTCTTCCCTGAGCCTTTTAGTCATGCGCCGAATAGGTTTCGCATCCCGAATCATAGATTTAGCCATTTTCAAGTCGGTCAGGAGTCGTCGAAGGCACTCCTCGTTCTGTGACCATTCATCGTACCACTCGGGGTGCCATGGTTCGTCCTCTGAGTCACTTTCACTTTCACTTTCACTTTCACTTTCATTCGTGATTCGATGAACATCCAATTCACCTGGGAGAACCGCCTGGAAAGGTACGCGACGATTGTCCCTTACCGGTGGATCATCATTCTTGGGTATGTTGTCATGAACCTGTTTGAGGTTGTCACACATTTCCAAGTAGGTGCCCTCAGGGATCATCTTGGAAATGTCGTCCAGACATTGCATGAGATTTCGGAGATTATCCATTTTTACATATATTTTTTTGGTACCCTAGATTCACTTAGGTTTGATAAAATCCGCCAACAGGTACATAACTGGGGGTACAGATACAGACCCCATCGTGGTAGCGAATGCGGTACTGGCATCCTCTGGTGTTTTGATTTCACCGTTGATAACCTTCGAAATGGAAGTCTCCATCAACTTATCGACTGTCGTGTCAATAGGTTTAATGATTAGCGGGATCGCTGCTAAACCAACAAGTGTAGGTAAAAACTGGTGATCATTACCTGCCATGTGAGCTGCCATGTTTACAATCACCCGGATGATCGAACCCGGCCAGAAGACAGAAGCAAGCATCTGCCAAGTTAAGGTTTCCGTAGAAATCCTGAGCGTGTCTACGATTTTGTCCTCTTCTTCGGCAGCATCAAACGCCTTCTGTCCCTTGTCGATCGTGTCGAACATGACATAGGATGCAGCGACACAATAGGACGCGGGAAGACCCCATTCAGGGAGATACGATGTAAAAGCTTCACCAAGCTCATTCGCGTACCCCATGTACCGTAAGGAAGTTTCACGGTAAGGGTCAACATTCTTATATGCTGTAGCGTATATTTTAAAACGCTTCGCGCGTTTCGGTGTTAGTATTGGTCTACATGTAGCTAGAGCTAACATTATCCTTTTAGATCTCCAAATCTTTATACATCATCGAGTCTGTCATCCGACTGCTCCAACCACTCGAGTCTCTTTTCGAGAGCTGTACGATACCTGAGTCTAAATTCATTCTCTGTATCCACGAACGCTCTACACATAGATTGTAGATCCTTCTCAGAAAATTCAATCTCGACATCCTCGTCACCGAGACCATGCATATAGCAGTAATGTTTAATCACCCTATTCCTCACCTTCTTAGTGATACGCTTGATGGGTTGCGCCTCCACAAGTTCCTTCCGTAGATAGGTTATTTGACCCTGTATGAAATCACTATCTATGTTGAGAGCTTTATCGAAGTAATAGTCATAAAAATACTGAAAAGTCTCTTGAGTTTCACCGATGGGGTGTATCCTAAAATCTTCGTAATTGAAAAAATACACTGGGTCTGCCCTCTTATTGTACGCATTCTTCAAATGCTTACACAATTCGAGGTAGTCCCCCTCAGGTAAAACATTCGAGTGACTGTCTATTATCTGCATGACTCGAAGCAAATCATCCATCCTTAAAGATACTGATTTTAATTTGTCTAAGTAACTTAACGAATGTACGACAGGTCCGATTGTCAAACTGGTGTGGTACATATAGGTTATGGAAACTTCCACAGAGCACACCAGGCCATGTACATAGATGAGTACATGGAAAAGACAGGAGACCTCAGATGGGGTATCGTCGCTGTCAATCTCAGGGACGAGGGGTTTCGCGAGATTGACGATTACATCGTGAAGACCCCTTCGGAGTACAGGGTTGTCAGGTCACACCTTGATTACGTCGACTGGACGAAGAATAGAACCATCGCCAAACATATGCTCACTTTACCAAGTGTTCATCTCATCACCATCACCGTCACAGAGAGTGGATATGCACCCGGTTCACCCCTCTTCGAGTACTTGGCATGTGGCCTCAGAAACCGTAAAACACCTGTGACCATCTTGTGCTGTGACAACATCAGACAGAATGGCCTCGCCCTCGAGACACAGTTCCTAGCATACCTCTATCACACGAACCAACACGAACTCGCTGTATGGATTCGGGATAATGTCAAGTTTCCCTCGTGTATGGTCGACCGCATCACACCTCGAACAACCGACACTCTCCGCAAAGATGTCGAAAAGAGGTTTCCAGGTTATGGTTACAACGCCGTCCAGACAGAAGAGTACAGGCAGTGGGTCATCGAAGATAACTTCGCTTCAGACTTTCCAGACTTGACACAAGTTGGTGTTGTCATCACGAAAGACATTGAACCCTACGAAGAGACCAAGATTCGTATCCTTAACGGTGGTCATACATCCCTCGCCTACCTCGGTGCTCTCTCGGGGTATGACACATTCGATGAAGTCATGAATGACCCGACACACCGACGCCATTTCAAACAACTTCAATATGGGGAGATTATCCCCTCCATCGAGGGTGACATTCCCTTTGATATTTATGAGTACGTCGACAAAGTTGAAGAACGTTTCTCAAATGCAACAAATCTCGACGAACTTGATAGAATTTGTATGGATGGATTTACAAAGTTTCACACGTTTGTGGTACCCTCTCTTCGGAAGTGTCTCGAACAGGGGAAGAAACCTATAAACATCTACAAGAGTATCGCTGCGTGGTACATCTACTCAAGAAGGTTCGCGAGGGGGTGTACTAAAATCAAATACAATGAGCCCAATTGGACACTTCTCGAACCCCTCTTGAGGGATGGAGCTGTTGATGCTTTTGTATCTAATGAACGCTTGTGGGGCGACATTCCAAAAGAGTTTATTTCATTTACGCGAGACCTAAAAACTGTTCTACTCTCTCAAACATATGAACATGAAATTGACTTACTCGGTTAAAAAATTAAAGTCATTACTTTATAGGAATGGCTGGGCGTTCTGATATCATCGTTACCGGCCTACAAGACATCTATTTAACAGGTCAGCCTCAGATGTCTTACTTTGTGAATCGTTTCAAGCGGCATACGAAGTTTACAACCCAGACCCTGGAAATGCCATTTAATGGTGAACCTGATAGAGGTAAGACTATTATCGCCCCCATTTCTACGACATCTGGTGATATGATTTCTAATATGACCCTAAAAATTTTTGTAGATCGAGACATAACCTTAAATGTTTATGATTCGTTCGTGAAATCAACTATAGACTACATAGACTTGTTTATAGGAAAACAACACATAGATCGTCTAACGACTGACTATATCTCTATGTACATGAAATTGAGATCGAGTGAGACAGATGATTTGAACATTCTCTATCGAGATTCATATAACGTGAATTCCCATTTCTCAAAAGACGTTCCTCTGTATCTAGATTTACCATTTTACTTTTACAAAAACCCACATTTAGCTATCCCCCTGTGTGCGATGTACAAACACTCACTTGAAGTACACGTCAAAATAAAAGAACCTGTGGAATTTCAAAATAATTACATGCCTACGAATTACTCAGAAAATTTGAAAATCGCTAAAATTTCATTAAACGTCGATTACCATCATCTTATGGAAATGGAGCGAAATTTTTTCAAGACGAGACCCCTCGAGTACATCATAACACAGACACAACGCATTAGAAAGGTTATAGATTCTTCCGACATCGACAAGGAACACACGTTTATGTGTGAATTCAAACACCCTACAAGAGAATTTATGTTCTTTCTAAGACATGATGCATGGGAGAATTTAACAAACCGTGGAAATATTTACGAAGAACTCGATTATGCCAATATGAAAATCAATAATGAGGTTTTATTCACAGGTGATCATATTGATTTGTCTTCTGACCAATTTCTAAAAAGATACAAAGCACCAAGTGATATCCTTGAAGAGAGTCTCATTTGGCACAGACGCTCGACGTACTATGACGAAACATTCATACCACTTAATGATATCCTATCATTCGACGCAGTTCGAAGATTAACCGGCCCGGGTGGTCAAGATGAAAATACGTTGGGGTGGTTCAAGACGTTCAAAGTTAAAAACGGTCTTTTCTATGTGTACTCTCTCGGTATGGATTCGTCAAACGGGGAACCATCTGGACATGTAAATATGAGTCGAATCATCCACCAACAGTTTACTTTCAAATTTAAAACACCCGACTCAAATTCTATATATTCGGTTTGGAATAACCTTTACAATTCAACCCTAAACTTGTACGCAGTAAACTATAACATTCTCTCGTTCGACAGTGGGTTATGTGGCTTAAAATATTAATATTCATCTATAATAATGGCTGGTAGGTTAGACGTCATAACATATGGTGAAAATGATACACATCTAACTTTAAATCCAGAAAAGACATTCTTTCACAAGCGGATAACAAAGCGTCCCAATTTCGCCATCAATTATATAGATTTGGGTTTGAAAAAGGAAGCAATAGGATTTGGAAAGAATGTAAAGTTCACCTTACCACAAAACATAGGTCATCTACTCAAAAGTATAACACTCAAGATTAAAGCTGACGATATTCCTGACGAGTGGAACCTATTTTATCAAGATGGTGCTGGTGTAGGTATCATAGAATACGCAGACCTCATCATCGGTGGTGCAGTAATTGAACGTCTCGACTCGAACTATATCACGATAGAGAAGACGTATTTCAATAACTCAAGGCAGCAAGAAAGTGTTGAAAATTTAACTGGAATAATTCCACAAACAACATTTTCAAGTTGGTATGGTTGTAAAAAAACATTCTCTAAGAAATTTACACAAAAGAAGTTTGATTTTCAAATTGAAATACCATTCTACTTTTATAAATCACCCGAACTAGCCTTACCTTTGTGCGCCTTAGAAAAACAGGAAGTTGAAGTTGAGATAAAGTTTCGAGAACTAAAGGATATCCTATTCTCCAAAACGTCCGATTTGTATGGCGAAGAATGTGCAAACTTTCCAATTCCTACGTACTACGATGAAAGTTGGTTACGTTCTGGATCTCCAATTTTTCTCGAACTCATAAAAGGATGGGATAGGACTGTATACTCGTATTACAAATTCAATAACACTCCCTGGTATGAAAACCAAGGTGCCTCTATCGGTGGTGCAAGGTTGGGTGAAGGTGGGGTAGGAATCCACCGAGGGAATACGACAATAAAGACAAGGGGGTGGTACCCATATTCAGATACGTACGCTAAGCCTTCGTGGTCTATGCCCGACTTCTTAAATAATAATTATGGTAAAACATACGACAGTGTATCGTTAAGTGGAAATAGATGGTATCCAGAACGATTTATAGAAACGGATGTGACCAAAGTATTTTATAGTTCATTCCCTGACAGACTCAGCGGTACGATTAGTATGCGAATTGTCGATGGAGATAAGGAATATTCTAAAAACGCAACCCTGATAAATCCCTATTTAAGTACACAAACGTTGGAAGTTTTGAATACCATTTACTATGATAAGACAACATTCCGTTCATTTGGTTTTGAAAAAACTGGACCAAACCTTTTAAATGATGTGTACAATTACGAAATCGAAGCAGTTTACGGTGGTTCTGACAATCCATTCACAGATATAGGATTACAGAACGAACTCGCTATACCTTTTACCTGGAAAAAGCGTGGCTACATAGCTGCTTGCAATACACTCGGTGAAGCATGGGGTGTACGAATTCCATATACATTCTCCAATAATCCTGCACTTCACCAAATATCTACAATAGTAAATGCACCCGAGAGACCATCGGGTAATTCTCTTAATTATCCAGTACAACCTGGTTGTGGTAATATTCGGATATTCACACATTTCCCTGTTAGTGACGGATATCATGTCGACTGGGATCCAAACGAAACCTTTAGTTCTATAGATGCGTCAACCCATGTCACCCGAATAAAACAAATAGAAGAACTCGAGACAGGGGTAAAACGTTCAAGTGACGTGTTTACACAGGGTATACTTGAACTTCACTTTCTTATGCATGATTATATAGAGGTACCCATCCCAGGTACTGGTCAGAAAGAAATATTTCAAATTGTTGATCCTATTGTACCACCTGGTTTCCCTTCGTCATATTATCCCAGAGACCCTAGATCTATACCATCTTCGTTTTGGGAATTTGGTAAAATAACGCGGATATCATCAGCTGGTAAAGCGATTGTTGCGAGTTTGGGTCTTGGAGATTACTTTACTTATTTGCGAATATTCACATGGTATCCAAACAAACGGAATGGTGGTGATGAATTTCCTGGATATAGCTTTTTGGCTAGTAACACTCTGAAAATAGATAATACTATCGGGGGGGTTTATCAAATGGTATGGCCGAATTCTAGCATAACCCTATCAATCTCTCGCCCTGCGGCAGAGGATTCATCCGCGACATCAGATTTCCAATTAAGTGACTACTGGGAAACGACGGACTTTAGCTCTACATTTTTAGATGGACGTTCAGCTGTAGAAGATAACGGACAATTCGCACTGTTTTGGGGACACGTGAGAAACATCACTATTCCGTACAGTTTCATTCCGAGTAAAACTTCTAATAATAACCGAGGTGGTGTAAGAATTTACCAATGGAATTTTAACAACTGGGATACATACAACGAATACCGTGAAGATTGGGAAAAGCCATTTTCGATTGTTCAAACGATACAACCACCCGATACACCATCCTATAATTATAACTTTGGTCAGAAGTTGTGTATATCTAGAACGAGTCAAATACTCGTAGTGTCCGAACCACATTGGGTACCACCAGATCGCCAGACAGAAGAAGACAAGTCAAATAACGACGACTGGAATGTCGGGCGTATTCATGTGTACAAGAAGGTCGTGACAACGACAACCACTACACTTCTTATTACAGTGTCTGGAGGTAAATTTTTTGTGAATGGTGTGCAACAAGACACCATCGAACTTCACGCGAATAAGACATATACATTTGACCAGTCCGACCCGAGCAATGCTGGACACCCACTGAAATTTTCGACGACGAGTGATGGTACGCACGCGGGTGGTACAGAATATACTACAGGTGTAACAAGTAACGGAAATGCACCTGGTGGAGGTCAGTCATCACCAGCCCTCACAACCTTCGTACCACCCCTAGATATTGTTAAAACACCTTTGTATTACTATTGTCAAAATGACCCAGGTATGGGTGGTAGTATGAATATAACCATAGCAAGTGGAACATACGAATTACACCAAACGATATACCCAGAGCTACCATCATATAACGACAGGTTGAAACATAGCCGTGATTTCAAACATCCCTTATACACGTCATGGGATGACCCTATACAGAAGAAATGGGAATTTGGTAAAACGATGGACCTCAGTGACGACGACAAAACTCTTATTGTAGGTGCAGATTCCGATACAAGCTTGGGTCCCAACGAGTCACCCAATGGTACAGTTGGTGGTTGGGTATCTATCTATCAACTCAATAGTTCTGGTAATTTCGAGTTTAAATCAATCGTAAGTCAAAAACTCGGAGATGGAGCACAAGCTGGGTTTGCATCAGAAAGTATCTCTGTAAGTAGCGATGGAAATGATATCGCAGTTTCGGCGAATAAGGCGGATTGGAATCCGGAAACGGAGTTACCATTCCCCGATACGTCTTATGACCCCTTAACACAATTCGCATCTTCACAAGAAAACAGTGAGTGTGGAAATATCCAGCTTTTTTCACGTGACACAAAGACTCCGAGGAACTATACAGATGTGAATATAGACATGACACAGTGTAAACTGAAATTAGAACTCGGTTATTTGGATAAAACTGAAGAAGTCAAAATTCGAAAAACACCCTCAAAACATATCATCACGCAATTGCAACGTAACACATTCAACTGGCGAGAGTATGAAGGGCGATACTATGACGACGACTATGTTCAAAAATCCCAGAAAAATCAATTCAAGTTGAACTTTTGTAATCCAGTCAAGGAATTGTTCATCATCACAAAAAAGAATAACGAACGTGCACTCGAATTATTACAAGATTCGAATACAAATACATCTGAATTATGTTTTTTTCAAGGTCTCACAGACTTTGATGGATTCGTCCGAAATTATGGCAATCGAGAAACGAATTACGTTTTCACATCAAGTAAATATCCACAACCTGTTATGGAGTCTATAAAAAGTGTATCGTTGAAACTTGACGACGAAGACGTCATACCCGTGGACGGGGTTGGTGAATTCCCGTCACATTTTCTCAGAGCCTTACCAGCTTCTAAGTATCACACACACGTCGCTCTCAACAGACGCATCTATTTAAAAAGCTTTGGAGTTAACCCCGAAAATTGGAAACCAACCGGTCAATTAAACTTTTCAACCATAAAAAATCAGTTATTGACAGTAGAAGGTTTCAAAACTGGGTGGACTCATCAACATGATCTATTCGTTTATGCGAAAAATTATAATGTCTTGAAGATTGAAAATGGTACCGCGCAACTGCTGTATCCCCTGTATGGTAACGGAAAATCGGGAAAACTTCGAGATGTGAAAGATTACCCAAATCCAAATATAAATAAATTGCTCGTTGGCAACGAAGCAATCACACATGAGCGTACTCAAATTTTTGTTGATCCAGGAATCGCTTTAGACCCCGATTTCACATTTGAAAGTAGTAACAACCTAGATATAAATACAGTTGGAACGTATAGTTTCGATTACAATATAGTGAGTGAACATGGAATCCAGAATCATAAAGCATTTACTAGAATCGTGAACGTTGTTGATACAACTGCACCTGTCATATCTCTAAACTTCCCGGAACAAAACCCAATTGAACTCATCTTCAACACAACTGTCACGCCGACATATTCACAACCATACGTCGAATTCGGCGCTGTCGCTGATACGGGTGAAACCGTGACAATTACTATTTTTGAAACTGACGCTAATGGGAACAATCCAGTAGAAATTAGTGATATAGATATAGAAAGGGGAAGTTACTACAATGTTACATATTCAGCAACTGATAGTAGTGGTAATACAGGTACCGCGATAAGACGTGTAATCGTTAAAGAAGATGCTGATGCTCCTATCGTGACTCTTAATGTTCCGAGTTACAATAATGTAGAACTGTTCTATAATATTCAAAACAACTACTCCGAAACGTATACGGAGTATGGTGCCTCCGCAACAGATATAGAAGATGGTTCATTACCGGTTAGTACGACGATTACTAGAGCACCTATCAGTGGTGGTTCATCTGTGACAGTAACTACCGTAGACCCCGTGGTCGAAGGTTTTTATACGGTAACATATAGTGCTACCGATACGGCCGGTAATGTAGGGACAGCTCAACGTTTCGTAACAGTCATAGAAGATACAGTGGCCCCTGTGATAACATTAAATGGCGCCAACCCCGTAAATCTCATTTATAATGATACAGTCACACCGACGTTTTCCCAACCATACGTAGAATTTGGTGCCACGAGTGACGGGGGTGAAGTGGTAACCATAGATAGTAGTGCGGTAAATGAAACGACTGCAGGTACTTACACAGTGTACTATTCAGCTACCGATAGAGTTGGAAATATAGGAACAACAACAAGAACGGTCATAGTGACACTTGACGCAGATGCACCAACCGTAACTCTAAACACTCCGAGTTATAATCCTGTTGATTTGGTTTATAATTCAACAAATGGTTACTCAGAAACATACACTGAATATAGTGCCAGTGCCACTGATGCCACCGACGGAACTCTGAGTGTTGTAAAAACTGTCACTCGTAACGGAACCAGTGTTAGTGATGTGGATCCAATTGTGGCAGGTACGTACACCGTCAGGTATACTGCTACTGATACAGCTGGTAATGAAGGGTTTGCAACTCGAACCGTCACAGTCGTGAATGATACAGTAGCGCCAGTAGTGACACTCAACGGGAGTGTTCTCATTAAAATTGTTCAAAATTATAGTGGTTCTTTGGGTATACCCAGTCCACCAGTAACTGTGAGCGCACCCGACCAAAACTTACCGGTAGTCATAACTGACCCCAATAGTAGGTCAATAATAGGTACATACTACATCGTGTATACAGTTACCGATAGAGCACAGAATGTAGGTTCTGTTTCGAGACAGGTTAACGTGTACTCAACAACTACAGCACCATCTTTCAGTTTGATTGGTGGTAATCAGACCATAACAGAATGTAATTCATATACAGAACCGGGGTATCAAAATGTGAATTTTGAAATTTCAAACACACCGACATATTCGACCAATCTGAATACATCCTTACCTGGTACATACACAGCTTCGTGGACATCTACAAGTCCCCTACTGGGTTCCACCCAAACGACGACACTCTCACGAACTGTTACAGTGAATGCGATTTCATTCACACCAGCTAGTACGAGTAATGTCGCATACAGCTACTATGAACCGATAGTAGATAATTCGGGATACACCAATTATAGCTTACGTATAAGTGACGTCACGAATTCCAATTTCAATCACCCAAATGGAACAATAACGGAAATAAATCGTCGATACTTACCCACGTGTAACACACAGATCCGTGCGAGTAGGTATATTTTTAGACAGAAAGTTGATACACGATTTTCTGTCAGTGCTGCTGGTATAGGTTCGAGATTACAAACGTATATTACTGGTGGTACTCAAGGTGGAGTGAACCAGGGAACCGCTATATTGTACCATACATACACACAAAATGTTACAAGTGGTGATTTACTCAAAATTGGGGATTTTAGAGTAAGTGTACTTGGTAGCCCAAGAAGGATGCGTTTTGAATGGAGCAATGGTACAATCCTGGATAGGTTTGTAGACTATTACGTGCCGGTAAGTAGTGGTACGACTCTACAGATGATTTTTTCTGTCTCAGGTTCAATGTCCAGGCTTAACGAATCTGTTGGAAATTCTTACACCGGATTTTTTGCTGGTTACAGATGTAATTGGTCGGTGGATCATCGATACACCATAAACATAAGAGTGTATGCGTACACTGGAAGTAGTTCTCTCACGTCTACTGAATTACAAACGGGGAATGAACATGATTGTGTTCTTTTAAGGGCACTAACTATCAATTCGGGTACTCGGACGATCAGTGGCTACGCATCTGGTACTTCGTCAGCTCTGGCAAAGGCAGCAGCTCAGGCAGCAGTTACTGCAGTAGACTATAGACTTTTTGAAGCAGCAACTCCAAGTTCTTATTCTATTTATACTGAGATACTGTCTGGTTCAAATGCCAATGCCTGGAATTTGAGTGATAGTGGCACTGATAGAGCATTTGTATTCACGGAAAAATATAATAGGGATTTTGAATAACACCAATTAAAGGTATTTTGTATTTGTATAGTATGGGTAGTGAAGCTGCAAAGATTTCACTAAAAGCCATTGGAAAGCAGGATACCCACCTTCTTTCCAAAGACTTGGAAAATTCATTTTTCAAAAACTCACATGAGCCACATAGCCCCTTTTACATAAAACAACGGGTAAAAACTATACGCAACGTGGAAAATGAAACGAACTGGCCATGGGGAAAGAAGATAAAAGTTCAATATGATCCTAAACTGATGGGTGACTTACTCTCAAACATGGCTATAACTATACCTCTCCCAGCATTTCCGAGTAACCCACCAGGTATTTTAGATAGGTACGCACCAATGATAGGGTATCACCTCATCAAGAGTGTCACCATGTATGTTGATGAAATCATGGTCGAAAAGATTGACTCAGACTCGAATATGGTTTATCACAATATTTATCAGGATGTTGATGAAGAACAAATGTCGGAAACAAATCTTAATCGAGGCTGGTCTCATAGATTATGGTCAAGTAATTCAGCATTTCAAGAAATACATAAACGCATGATTCCTATAACGTTACCTTTACACTTCTTTTTTGGTAGACGTTATGAGTCTGGAGTTTCGGAAAAACCTTATTTTCCGTTATGTTCGATATATAATCAGAAAATTGAGTTTGAATTTGAGTTTCATAAAAAAACTTTCTTTACACCCACGACGAGTGACATAAAACTTGAATATTTCAATCTCATAACAGATGAAATCAAGTTAACGGATGAAGAACGTTTATTTTTTGTAAAAACTCCACAGGTAATTACGACTGAATTTATGAATAAACACCCTGTATACGAAAATAAACAGGGTACATATGAGATTGTCGCTAATCTTGTACCTAAAATTCCGGTCAAATCCATTCATTGGTTCATCAGAAATAGTGACTTTGAAAAGGAAGACAACCCCCTTGATACTGTATTCGGCTCTGAAGTAAATTCCCTCTCGAATGGAACGAATAATCAACCCTTTGCAAATTATAGTAATCGTTTCAACTTTTCTTCCGCATTACCAACTGGACAGTTAGTAGATGATATTTACTCAGAATATGACAATGTCGTAAATATCGAAATGTACATCAACGGTGAACAAGTAGTCAAAACTTTGGAAAGTGGTCCTAAATATTTCAGGTTCTATACATGCTCAAAAAATACCTTATCATTACCAAGGCAACATCATATATATACGTACACATTCGCACTTAATCCTCGCGACCCCGCGCCATCTGGATACTTTGACTTTGAGAATACAAACTCGGACAAAACCTTCATCCGGGTAAACATTAAGGACTCGATAGAGTCTCCGCCACGCAATGGTGTATGGAAAATGCACATATATTACACTGGCTACAAAACTATGAAATTTGAAAATGGTTTTATGAGTTTTGCATAATTTAAACCTCTTCTTCGTCATCATCTTCACATGCCTGGCAAGGTGCGTCAAACATGTGACAGGTGTGTTCACCATTTTCAACCATCTCACAGACGTCTGGGTCGTGTGTGATATCATCATCATCTTCATCAGTCTCTTGAATCGGTACGAGGGTTTTGGGTTTCTTAAGTTTTTTGAGTTCTTTCACACGGTTTTTAAGTCTTTTGATTTCATTTTCAAAATCCTCTTCAGTCCAGTTATCAAACTCATCCGGGGAGGGCTTCATCTCAACAAAAATTCCGGGGGGGAGTGGGTGTTCCATTTTTTCTTGAAAATTACAATGTTTTGATTCTACTTAGGTAACTTTATCTTCCGCAATCTAAATCGTACATTCCCGTTTGAGGGGGGGAGTTGAATCATACCATTTCGCATAGGTAAACGCTTACCGTTAGAGTCGGAAGTCTCCATGATGTACGGAAAATACTCTTCGAAATATTTCCATTGAGCCGTCCTACGATTCGACTTGGGAACATACTCATGAATCACTCCCCAAATAAACTTTTTAATGTATTCGAGGCGTTCACGTGGGTCTTTGGGACCAGGTCTGAGGATACCGAGGTCAGTCATCATAATGAGAAATGACTCCATGTAACAGAAGTGGTGTTGGGAAAGTTCATCGTATTGAGAAATGACAAATGCCTCCTCCAACTTCTTTTGAGAAAGACCCATCGAGTTCTTATTCTTAAAATTTGTAAACGACTGCGAAACGAAACCACCAGTGGGTTGTGGGTAACATCCATTCAACTGTTTCATAGACAGTTTATATCTACGACTGAGTAATGAACGAAGTGGTTCTTCAAAATCTGAATCTGTATCCGTCATCGAATCATAAATTACAGCCGTCTTATTGTCATGATTGACTTTAGCCATACCATAGTGTCCCGAACCATCTGGGTATGAATGTTCCATCAAAATATATTCGATACCAGTGGCTCCATTAGACGATGCACGATTCCTTTCCATCGCACTAGTCTTACGATATGAAAATTTGAAATCTTTTCCAGATTCCTTTTTAATGTCTTCTCCAAACCTTACAAAGAAGCCATCCTTGTGAAGGTAATCCTTTGCCATCTCGGAAGCATCCTCTATAGCCATGAGATTACGAGCTCTCGCATTTGTGGTAATTCTCGACTCGATGTAATCATTTTTGTCAATTTCTGGGGTTTCATCTTTGATTTTCAGGAGTCTGTTTCTGGTGGAAATATCCTTAATCAACTTGATAGGAACAAGTGACATTTATATTTTTTTGGTATTATAATTTCTAAGCTTGACTTAGGTATGGAACATGTACGAAAGATCATGGAAATCATGGATGACGAGATGTTCCCAACGAAGAGAGAATGGGTGTATGTGAAAATATGCAACGAACTCAAACAAATACATATTCAATTACAAGAACTGACAAGACTGAAAGCACTACATGCACCAGCTACTATTGACCCTTCTGCGTGCATAGAACCACGCACATCAGCTAGGGTGGATCCTTCCGCACCACCTTCAGGCTGCCCATAATTGTGTATAGAACTCGTACACTTTGCGATATGTCTCTTCGGGTAAATTATGTTTAGCCCTATCGGTGATAAACTCGTCTCTGAATTTCTCAAGGATATCATTCATAGAGTTCCCGTTATCGGTCATACTCCATTCCGCATGTAAATCTTGAAGAAACGCATTCAAACCAGGATGAGCAAGTTCTTCGTCATCATCCAGATCCATCCATCGCTGAAAAATGTGATTTTCTGGAACATATGTCATGGGTTCATTTTGATCCAAGAGAAAAGGGGGTGGTTTTACTTTGTCTCGCAGCTCCTTGATGGTATCACACATCTCGAGGTAGTCCCCCTCTGGGATCACACTCGAGTTCTTGTCGATGAGATTGATGAGTTTGTGGAAGAGATCCATTTTGCATAAAAATTACATACTATCGAGACCACTTAGGTTCATACTAGACTTGGAACTTCCTTTAAAAAAGTTCTCGATACTCTCAAATTCTTTGAACAAGGGGGTGATGTCGTCATTCTTGTACAATGCCATACGAACATCATCATTCAACTTCGAAATTCTATCGTACATTTTTTCATCCCACTTCTTCTTCGTTACGAAAGACATGAGTCGTTTGCATTTCGTAATGAGGACTTCAAGATTTTCTCGGCGATCCTGTGATGACATGATAGGTATCTGAATATATCGTTTCTCATCGCAGTCATTTACAGCTTCGATAGTCCTGTAGCCGACATTTCTTCGAACAGGTTTCGGGGCAAAGAAGTCGGCAACCGAGTGTATAAAATTTTGCATTTTTGGGGGGTTGGTGGAGGGTCGATGGGTTGGGTGCAGTAAAGAACTTCTTCCCAGATAAGACGTTGGACGTCCGGGCAGAGAGCTTCAGTCGCTCGCAGAAACGCGATACGATACTCGTCGGTAACAACAGGGAAGTGATATTCTTTCATTCTTGTTTTTCATCTACGGATTCCTCCTCACTTAGGTTTCTTTCGAGCCTTAACTGTTCAAGCTGGACATCTAGGATGACACGAGTCGGAGCATCCCATAGAGCCATCTTCAACCATTTGTAGGTCGAATCCATGTAATAAGGACCCATCCCGACCATGGTATTAAATATGGCTGTGAGAAGCATATTTACATATCTATGGGTTCTTCTTTTTATATGAGTTCATGAGACGAATGAAATCGACAATACCAAACATAGCCAAGGACCCCGTGAAGATAATCGTGTTCCATGCAATCGCAGGGACCATATTATAATATTTGTAAACATTAGAAATGTCTTTAGATGACATACCTAAAAAGGTTCAATACATCATCGTCGATTCCAGGTTCGTGAATGGTACAAACAACTCTTTTTCTCTTGATCTCACCCTAAAGTCAAACACACATGTCGAGGACATGGGTCGAGTTCTGGGTGTGAAAATGGCCGACTTTTACATCACACAGGTGGGTGGGGCCAGTCCAGATGCTACTGCCAGTAACATAGCCAAGTATGTTGATATTGTATGTCCTGACATCCCAAAGGTTGCCCAAATTCTAGATGAACGTCATGGACAGGTGTTTGCGAGAGTACCTCTCGAGAGGCACTTCGCGAAAGATTCTACGACGGTTCTTCGCGATAAACAATGGAAAAGTTTCAATCGTCACCAAAACTATTTCAATCCCATCTCTATAAAAAAGTTGGATTTCAAAATTTATGAACAACAAGATGATGATGACTACGTGTCTCTTCACCCAGATTCACAATGGTACATGATACTCGAAATTACCACACAAAATGTAAAAGAGAAACCCAAAGATCGCGAACTTCAAATTCTTATGGCACTCGAGAAACTTCTCAAAAAGATTGATACTCTCAACCAAAATGTTCAGAAGTTACCAGATAAACCTCCAGAGGAAAACCCTAAAAAATTCTCGTTTGGTCTTTTGGTCGCCATTTTGGCATCCCTCCTGGGCGGCTTCATATGGTGGGTCAATAAAAGTTCTGCGTAAAAAGTATGGGAGGTAAAAAGGGACGTCGTCTCAAGATTTCACTCTCATCATCTTGTGATACTGAATATTTCGAGGAAGAGATGGAACTCGAGGAAGTGCATCCAGTTGTAATTCCTAAGGGTGACAATCAGAGAAATTACAACCGTGTGTTGTACAGTATCAACAAACCCATGATATTCGCGGTGGGACCAGCAGGGACGGGGAAAACGATGTTGGCGTGTTGTGCAGCTATACAGGGGTATAACGACCGAACATACAAGCGGATTGTATTGACTCGTCCAGTCGTCTCCGTGGAGGAGGACATTGGATTCCTACCTGGTACCATGGAAGAGAAGATGGATCCATGGACGAGACCCATCATGGACATCTTTGCCGAATATTACACACAGAACGACATCCAATACATGATCAAAGAGAAAATTATAGAAATATGCCCCCTCGCATACATGCGTGGAAGAACCTTCAAAGATGCCTTCATCATCGCAGATGAAATGCAAAACTCTACCCCTAACCAGATGAAGATGCTTTTGACGAGAGTTGGTCAGGGTACGAAAATGGTCGTCACGGGTGACCTCAAACAACATGACAGAAAGTATGAAGAAAATGGTCTCAAGGATATATGCGAACGTATCTCGGGTAAAAACCATAAACGCATCGAATATATCCAGTTTGAGTTCAAAGATATTGAGAGAAGTCCCCTCGTTCGGGACATCCTAGAAATTTACGGAGACTCGTAGGCATCATCGCCGTACAAATCCTTAATAATCTCTATGACATCTTGAGCATCCTTATGAGCCGACTGGGTGGAACGCAACATCCACTTCGCATGCCTCTTAATCTTTTGTTCAGCTTCCTTGTGTTTCTTCAATTCTAATTTCAATTTTTCAATTTCAGTATCCCTGTGGTTTTCCACTTCAGCCTTCAGCTTCTCAGCCTTCACATGAGAAGCCGCTTTCACAATGATAGGACGCCTGGGTGTTTCAGGTGAATACTGACGCCAGTGCCTTTCAGCTGTGTTATAAATACACAATGGTCTAGCAGCCAACATGTATTTATAATGGGGTTTACAACTTTATATATATTTAAGCGGCTACAACCTTCTTTTTGGCGGGAGCCTTCTTAGTGGTAGTGGTGGTCGTCTTGGCAGGGGCCTTAGCGGGAGCAGCTTCAGTGGCAGTGCACTTGCACTTACACTCACCAGCGAGACCTCTACCACCCTGGGGACCTGGGACTCCCTGGGGACCTGGGGGGCCTGGAGGTCCTTGAGCACCGTTTGCACTGGCGCCCATGTTGTCGATGATCTTCAAGAGGAGGTCGTACAGACGGTCCTTATCAAGGCGAGTGCGCTTAATTTCCTGTTCAACTTCTATGCGAAGAGATTCCATTGTACTATATATAAAAGAAAGATTATCTTTAAACATAATGATCGTGATTGGTCCTGCTCTGAACACTGGCATTGGACAATTATGTAAAAAATATACCCATATTTTTGGAAATGAATCAGTATATTACGTGTTTGGTAAGGAACTTCCTGAATGCGACAATGGCCTCATCTTCATGCTCCCAATTCCTGCACATCTGGAGTACCTCAAACATGCGAAGAGGCGTATAAAAAATCTCGCCTGTATGACAATTTGTGAGACGGAGACTGTCCACGAGGATTATGGTCTCATCATGAAAGAGTTCAAGAGGGTGGCTGTCTCAAGTGAATTTTGTAAAAAGGTATTCTCTCGGCAATTTCCTGAGAACGAGTTCTACGTGATACATGCTCATATCCCTGAACCTCAAGAGAAACCATATACATTCTATCACATCGGTAACATCATGGACCCTCGTAAAAAGTTTCAAGACGTACTTCAAGCATTTGTTCGTCTAAATGAACCGAACACCCGTCTCGTCGTGAAGGCCACCTGCAATAAAGATGTTCGTATACAACTCCCAAGGGTCAAAGTTATTAACGGTCTCCTATCAGACGAAGAGATGGATGATATTCACAACCAATCTGACTGCTACGTGAGTTTCTCTCATTCGGAAGGTATAGGTATGGGTGCCGTCGAGGCAGCACTTCGTGATAAACCAGTCATCATCACAGAATATGGTGCCCCATGTGAATATATCAAGACACCTTACACTATCGATTGTGGACTTCAAGAGTTGGAGAGAGATGATTTCCTCTTCAAAAAGGGTATGGTTTGGGGTAAACCAAACTTTGACCAACTCTTGGAGTACATGAGGCATGCATATGACAATCGTGTTCGATACATGGATCATGAACACACAAAGAAATTAGTGGGGCGAGAGAATGTTTTAAAAGAGTTCGTCTTGAATGTAATTGGTAGCGAGAACGATAATACCAATGAGGATGGTACCACTCATCATTGATCCTTTTTGTGAAATGATAGTCATCACAAGGTCATCAATGACTTGAATACCAGAGGGTTTTTTTATTATACGAGGAACGATGGTGAGTATAGTGAGGTAAAGTGCCATCGCTATTATTACAGGTCTAAGACTCTCCTGGTCTAGCATCATCTTTCTATTAGTCGTCGATTTTAATTTTGCTCACATCAACCTTAGCCCCCAACTGTGCATACTTTACACTATGCTTTTTGCAATAGTCTCCACAGACAGCCTTGAATGCACAGGCCTTCCCAGTCATCGTCGTAGCACAACATGTTTTCTTCACCTTTCGTTGTTCATTCACAACTTCAGGAGGTTTCTCGATCACGATGATCTGACGGTCATCCTTCTTTTTCTCGTGTTCAAGATACTTCTTCTTCATGATCCAAGTCGCATTTGCAAGTTGAACACACTTCTCATCTGGTTCGCTGATGCGGTACATCTTAGCCGCATCAGCGAGGCAGCGTTGCCACATGGTATCATGGATGACTTCCATTTTTTTTGATTTCTTGATTTTTACATTTTTACATCTCCACTTAGGCTTCTCCTCCGATTTCAGCCAGGTAAATATCAACCTGACCCGCGAAATCGGGACATGTTTCTGTAGTCTTCTTAGTAACACTATCCTGAACATTGATGACATGCTCCTTGAACTTCTTGACATCTATGCCCGTAGCATTATGGATTTGAGACTCAGTAGCAATATCCTTGAGTGCATAGAGGTACGCCGCCGCGTAGTTGGCGTGAAGAATTGCCACGACCGGGGACTTATCTTGTTGTGCTGCGGTAGCATACCTCGCAGACTGACGAACAAGCTTCTCGATAGACTTGTTCATGCCCCTCGATTTATTTTGCATCATCAAGAACAGTACAAAGATGGCGGCTATCAGGTAGAGGTACATCTCTTACTTTACCTCAAGAAAGTTTTGACAGTCTTGCATCGTCTTCACATGGTCACCTTCATCGTTTCGAACATTGACGAAGACATCATACAAGTTGTTGACACCATCATAATAGTTGGTGGCCACAACTGGTGGATGCTCCAGTGATAGACTCGCCCCATTCTGTTTGAGGAATTCGTCGTATGTGTGATAGGCATGTTCCTCAACCTGTTCGGAGAGATTGTATGCCATCCTAGGTGACACCACATACAGAAGACACGTCAGCCAGTAGTATGCGAAGGCCGTGTGCTGTGCAAAGAATCGGTCCACGAAGCGCTCATCACCACCCAAGTCCTCCATGATGAGAAGGTGGTGGTACTCGTTCATTGTCTGTGCGAAGTGTGTCTCCAAGAAGTCAGCCTTTCGCCACACACCTAGGGACTCATACAAGTGTAAAACTGAGACAAATGAAAAGTATGGAACACGGGCGACCGTCTCGAGGACATAAAACCGAGCATAGTCCCGATCCTTGTAAATCCTGTCGATAACATTCACAGCTGATTTGACGACCACCTTGTTGATACGCTTCTCGAGTTTGACGACGGGCTTAACAGAGGCGAGGGTTAGCATATATTTTGTGTGGATGTTTATTTTTAAATTCAACCTAAGTTAGAAACATTTATTGTAATACATCCATGAAAAATGAAGACCACCCTGAAAGATCTCATCGATGCGGGTATCGTTTCACCCGGTCCAAGAGCATTGGCCATGAGCTATAAAAGTGTGACTGTCCACATAGATCTTGATGAGGACGGGAGACTTATTTGGAACGGTGAAACTTACCCTAATCCTTCGAACTTTTCTCTGAAATTCAAACGGCGCATAACCCCCCAGATTCAAACCGATAACGGTTTCCAGTCAATTTCTTACAAGGGAATTCCGTTGCGCAATTATGCAAACAAAATCATTGAAAAGGTACCCACCCCCGAAGTTGATACAAACAAAATTGTTGAAAAGGCATCCACATCTGAAATTGATTGTAGTGTGGATACGATCACTAACTACTATGACGGTAGATCTGTGAGACCTTTGTGTAGAGACTCATACAACATTAACAATTCTCAGTATGGCATTCCCTGTAGCCAACACGTACCCGAGTGCATGTGTCCAACCCACCGAGCCGGGAGCTTATGGAGAAAACTCACAGGATGTGCGCGTGTCGATCGAAACAATAAGATGATGAAGAACGACAGCGAGTACATGAAACACGTTATTGGTATGACACTTGACGAATATCGCAATTATTTAGTCGGTGACTTTCAGAAAAACTTCAACGAGATTTTACCCTATGAGATGCTAGTTAAAAACTTTGAAGAACTTCGAGCCGAAAAGTTCGTAATTGATGAGATTTTTCCAAGATGTGAAGGAAAACACCTGGTGGATACACACGATATAGCTATTTTTCTGGCTAAGGTTTTCAACTATCGTAACACCCAACTCCTCCTCCATAACAATGTCGAAGCTCGAAAGCATGGTGTTGATACCAAGCAGTTTAAGATGTTAATCAATTCATCGAAGAATGGTTCAGTTTGTCCAGATGCGGAAAATGAGTTTAACCAGATTGAGCCGAGTGAGGAAGCGATTTCATACATGCTGGAATTCGTGAACAAATTTATAGAAAATCTACCTAAGTTAGAGTTTTGAGTTGTAATAAGACTAAGAAAGTATGGAAAGCGTCCAAAAACTCACCCATATCGAACACGTTCTCAAGAGACCTGACTCGTATGTCGGTCCAGTTGAATTGGGTACAGAACCCTATTGGATTCTCGATGGTGACAAGTTCTCCAAGAAGAATCTCAAGTACTCCCCAGCTCTCTTGAAAATCTTTGATGAAATCCTCGTCAACGCCATCGACCGCAATTCTCTCCACCCCAAACAGGTTAGTTCCATCTCCGTCGCCATCGATAAGGAATCAGGTTCCGTGACCATCGAGAATAATGGACCCCTCGGTGGTATTGGTGTCCGCATGCATGAGAAGGAAGGTCTCTGGAACCCCGAACTTGTCTTTGGACACCTCCTCACGAGTACTAACTATGATGACACTCAAAAGAGGATTGTCGGTGGTCGCAATGGCTACGGTGCCAAGTTGGCGAACATCTACTCTACCGAGTTTTCGATCACTATCAAGGATCATGAGACGAAGCAGACCTATACCCAGAAATGGTCGAAGAACATGACTGTCTGTGACCCACCAAAAATCAAAAAACACTCAGGTGCCACGTCATCGGTTGCCATCACTTTCACACCCGAATGGAAGAGGTTTGGGATGTCAAAGATGGACGATACCATTTATAAGATTTTCCAGAAGAGAGTCTGGGATGCGAGCATCTGTACCACTCAAAACTGTAAAGTGAAGTTCAACGGTGTCGTTCTCACCAAACAAACGTTTGAAACGTATGCCAAGATGCACGAAGGTGTCGAGGAGGTGACTTGTGTCAATGGTGATCGATGGTCAGTGTGTATCGGACCTTCCGAAAACGGTATGGAACAAGTTTCGTTTGTAAATGGACTCTGTACCAATAAGGGTGGTACTCATGTCGATCACGTCGCGAATCTTATCGCAAATGGTATCATCGATGAAATGGCCAAGAAGATCAAATTGAGACCTCAACAGGTTAAGAATACATTCAACATCTTCGTGAAGGCAACCCTTGAGAATCCAACCTTCTCCAGTCAGGTGAAGTCTGAATGTACTTCGAAGTCTCAAAGTTTTGGAAGTAAGTTTGAACCTCCCAAAAACTTTGTGAAGAATGCTCTCAAGACTGGTATCGCTGATGAACTCCTGGCACTCTCGAAGTTCAAGGAGATGAAAGAACTTGCAAAGACAGATGGTACACGTAAATCTAAGATTACTGGGATTCCCAAACTGGATGACGCGAACAAGGCTGGCACGGCACAATCCGGGAAGTGTACACTCATCGTCACGGAGGGAGATTCAGCGAAAACACTCGCTGTCGCAGGTCTCTCTGTGGTTGGTAGGGATCACTATGGTGTCTTTCCACTTCGTGGTAAATGCAAGAACGTGAGAGATGTCTCAGTGGCACAACTCACTTCGAACCAAGAGTTCAACGACCTCAAGAAGATTTTGGGACTTCAACAAGGTAAGGAGTACACAAGTGTCTCTGAGCTTCGCTACGGTCGTCTCATGATCATGACCGATGCTGATAACGACGGGTCTCACATCAAGGGTCTCATCCTTAATATGATCCATTACTTCTGGCCCAGTCTTCTCAAATTGAACTTTGTGGTTTCGATGGTGACCCCAATCATCAAAGCAACCAAGGGTTCGCAAACCAAGTCCTTCTACACAGACTCTGCTTTCCGTACCTGGTACGGTGACGGGAAACAGGGGTGGAAAATCAAGTACTACAAGGGTTTGGGTACTTCCACGAGTGCTGAGGCGCGAGAGTATTTCAAGAAGATTCAAGACCTTACTGTAAAGTTCGATATGGATACGATGACTGATGACTCTATCGTCCTCGCCTTTGATAAAAAGAAGGCTGATGATAGGAAGTCTTGGCTTCTAGAGAACACAGCGAAGGATGCTGATCAACTTGAAGTTCCGTATGGAAATGTGAAGCAATTGGACATCTCTGACTTTATACACAAAGACTTGGTGAACTTCAGTCTTGCAGATCTCAAGCGGTCTATCGCACACATGGCTGATGGTCTCAAACCCTCCCAGCGCAAAGTGATGTACGCATGCTTCAAGAAGAACCTTAAGGATGAAATGAAAGTTGCACAGCTGGCGGCATTTGTGGCTGAAAAGAGTGCTTACCATCACGGTGAAGTTTCCCTAGCGGATACGATCGTAAAGTTGGCGAATGACTACACTGGTTCGAACAACATCAACCTTCTCGAACCTTGTGGTCAGTTTGGGACGAGACTGATGGGTGGTAAAGATGCGTCTCAGACGAGGTACATCTTCACAAAGTTGACCAAGGAGGCGCGAAAAATATTTGATCCCAGGGATGACGCAATTCTCAATTACCTTGATGATGATGGTCGTCCGATCGAACCAGACTTCTACATGCCTACCCTCCCAATGGTTCTTGTGAATGGTACAGAGGGTATTGGTACAGGTTTCAGCTGCTATGTACCCCCATTTAAACCGGATGATATCAAGGAAAACATCAAGCGGATTTTGAGTGGTGATGAGATTGTCCCTATGCGGCCTTGGTTTAGGGGTTTCAAGGGAGTTGTTCACAAGGAGGAGGATACTTGGATGATGGAAGGTGTGTGGAATTGGTCTGGGAAGAATATCGTCGTGACTGAGCTACCACCAGGTCGCTGGACACAGGATTATAAGGAATACCTAGATGGTCTCGTTGAGAAGAAGTTAATTGGGGGGTTTGTCAACAACTCAACTACTGAAGATGTTCATTTCGAAATCGTGGACTATGTAGGCAAGGATCTCCTCAAGGATCTCAAGTTGAGAAAAACCTTTCGCATCTCCAACATGCATCTCTTCCATCCTACCAAGGGTATTCACAAGTACTCGAGTCCCGAGGAAATTCTAACAGATTTTGTGGAGTTGCGCCTCGAACACTATAAGAAGCGGAAGGCACACCTCATCGATGTACTCGAGAAGCGGGCTGAGATGTGTGATCATAAATCAAAGTTTGTGTCGATGGTGATTGAAGGAAGGTTGGTTGTCTTCAAAAGGAAGAAACAGGATCTAGAGGAGGAGATGTCTACGATGTTTCCCAAAATTGATGGAAACTTGGACTATCTCCTCAATATCAAGACAGTTGAGTATACAGAGGAACGCGTCAAAGCACTCATGGATGAAGCGAAACAGGCGAAAGAAGATTTAGAAAAGATGTTGAAAACTAGTCATGTGACGATGTGGAAGATTGATATTAAAAATATGTGAGCAGTAAGTAGATATGGGTGAGGCTGCTAAAATTTCCCTCAAGGCTATTGGAATGCAGGATACACACCTGCTTTCCAAAGACCCAGAAGATTCTTTATTTAATTATAATCTAAAACAATATTCAAACTTTACAAAACTTCATAGATGTAAGACCGTGACCAAAATGGACACAGACACAAACTGGCCTTTCGGTAAAACAGTAAAGGTTGAATTTAACCCTAACCAAATGGGTGATTTGTTGAGTGACATGTGGATTAAACTGAAGATGCCAAATCTAAATAACACGACGAATTATCCTGATCAACTTTCGTTACATATCATTAAAAGTATCACAATGTATGTCGACGGAATAAAATTGGAAGAACTTACAGATGACTGGAATTTTATATATAATGAGTTATACCTGAGTGATACACAGCGAGAAGCGAATCAACTAAATACAAATGCTGGTTTTAATTATACATATTTTGCAACAAAAGGAGGAGATCTAGGTTTTATTAATCGAGATTTGCTCATTCCAATTCACTTTTTTTTCTCTAGAAAATACGACCGTTCGGAAAATAGACAGTATTTTCCATTGTGTTCAATCAATAAACAAAAAATAATATTTGAAATTAAATTTCACAAACAATCATTTTTTACCGATTGGTCGAGTAATTTAACGTTACCAGAGTTTACAATCATAACAGAAGAGATACAACTCGAACCAGAAGAAAGACTATACCTCTCATCTTCCCCATATTCATATGAGACGGATACCGTATCGAAACATCTTCAACGGTCGTCAGAATTGAATAGAAGAGAATTCAAGTTGAATTTTTCGTCAGAAAAACCAATAAAAATATTTCACTGGTTTTACAGAAATTCGGAGTTTGAGAATGAAGATGATTCAAGTAAATATAAACTAAGATTCAATTTTACAGACAGACTGGTCCCATTTCGGAGTGTTGACGGAAAAAATTTTGAACTTACTGATAAAATAGAAATTTATCTCAATGGTGAATCTGTTCAGGTTGTAACAGGAGATCAAAATCACCGCTATTTCAAATATTACACCCCATACAAGGGTGGTTTAAACACACCGGTAACGCACATTTACACATACAATCTTTCGTTGTACCCATCTAAACAACAACAATCGGGTGTTTTAGATTTCAGAAAAATCATATCAGACAAAAGTTTCATAGAAACAACCCTACATAAATTTCTGGATTTAACTAAAATATATGAGATGCATGTCTATCACGTAGCATACACCCGTTTTGAATTTAATAATGGGTTCATGAATGTTGTGTATTAAAAAAACTCTGTTATAGATATACATGTTGCTATTAAGTGCGAGTGGCGCTCAAGACATGTTCATAACCGGAAACCCGACACAAAGTCATTTTATAAGTACCTATAAACAACATACACCATTTTATGAATCATTAGTACCCGTAGGAACAGAAACTCCGAGCACGTTTGGTTCTCTCATGTCATTTAGAATACCAACAGATGTAGGAGATTTTATAAATCGAGTGTGTCTGAAGTGTGAGTTGCGACAAAAAGGTCAGGATGTACCCAGTAGTCACATCAAATCGTTCGTGACTAATAACCTCATAGAATATGTCGAACTATTCATCGGGGAACAATCTATTCAAAAACTAACTGGGGAATACATCGCTATCTATCATCAAAGTCATGCACGTGATATATCGTCATATGAATTTTTGTATGGTCACGGATCGAATAATGTTAATCAAGATTTTCGACAGACGAGTAGTTCAGAGGATAATCCTTTATTTCTTGACATACCACTGTACTTCCACAATATCAACGAACTAGCTATACCGTGTTGCGCATTAAGAAAACAAAGTATTAGGATCACGATTAAACTTAGAGATTTTGAAGACGCGTATTATATATCCGAATTATACGAAACGGCTCTCAATATCTCGTATATTCACACAGGAATAGATGAGTCATCGTTTATACAGAGTTCACCGGTAAGTCATAACATTCAACAGTTACAGGTTTCCGAAATTAAAATTCCTCAGGGTGTTTCGACTAAGAATGTGTTACTAAATTTCAAAAACCCTGTCAGTGAATTATTTTTCATCGCTCATCGTGCATCAGATAGACGAGACTTTGTGGATATAGAAAATATCATTTTAAAGTTCAATAATAGCGTCGTGTTCGATCGAGACAATTTATTTTTGTGTTACAAGCAATCACTCGATAATCATGAATCATCCCCATCGGGAAATACTTTAGATGGTGGTGGTAAATATTGTTCGTATTCATTCTCTCTTAACCCGGTATCTGGACTTCCTATGGGGAGTGTCAACATGAGTCGCATTATTCATAAAGAAATGAAAATCACCCTTCCATCGAATATAAATGATGATGTGGTGGTTAGAGTGTACGCCGTGAGTCATAATGTGCTTGTATTTTCGCATGGATTGGCGGGTTTAAAATTTTAATAAGTTATAGTAGTAATGTCTACAGGGCGTATAAACCTCCATGTAATGGGGTTGGTCGGTGACGTAGACGTTAAATACGATTATTCATACTTTACAAAATTCGTAAAACGAAACGCATATTTCGCAAAGGAATATAGAAATTTACATTCCGAAGGTGAATTCGGTGGCATATGTGAATTTAGAATTCCGATGAATGCGGGTGATTTGTTAAAATCTGTGTGTCTGGAGGTCAAAACCACACAACTTACCGACGCTGACCATTATTATATTGATTCATTTGGAAATGCATTGATTGAATATGCAGAGTTGATGATAGGGGGTAAGGTCATAAACCGACTAACGAGTGATTATCTACAGTTGTACACAGAAGCATTTTATGAAGATACAAAAAAATCTGCATTTAAAAATCTCATCAATCGAACAGAAGCAAGTCTACTAGATGAACCATCCAGGGGAATTAATAGTAAACAATTAACAAACAATCAATTACATTGTATTATCGATTTACCATTTTATTTCCATAAACATCCTGAATTAGCCATACCTCTATGTGCCATCAAACTACAAGATGTAACGATTCGTATCAAGTTGAGAGATTATAAAGAGCTTGTATATAAAAAGTCTTTAACGCAAACTCCCAATGATACTAGTGGTCTCGTGATGGTGAGTACGGCTTTACCACCCACAATTACCCAAGCTCCGAAGATAACCAAATGTGAGTTAATCACTGAGCTCATATATCTGGATGTCGTAGAAAGAAAAAAACTAGAGTGTACAAAAACGGACTATGTCATAACCGAACTTCAAGAAGAAGAATTTAAAACGTCGGACGAACAAACGAATTCCATAAAATGTAAACTGAATTTTTCAAATCCTGTAAAGGAGATGTATTTCTTTGTACAGAGAGATAGACAAGCACATCAAGACATAGGTGTATTCACGAGTCCCTTAAATTATGATCCTATACGTTGGGTTGATTTTAATGATGAAACATCTAAATTTACTGTAACACCCGATCAACTTAAATACTTGACACTGGATCTTGACGGTTTAAAAATTGTGGACAATAATGTGGGTACTCCCCAATTTATGCGAGTATCTCAATTCATGAGACATCATTCAAATGTACCTAAGTTATCGAGAGTCTACATGTATAGTTTCGCTCTCGACCCAGAATCGTGGTATCCAACTGGACAGGTTAACTTCAGTTTAATAAAAGAGCAGATAATGAATTTTGAACTATGGCAGGCACGAACGTATGTAAATTCCGCTTGGTATTACTTTAATCGAGTCGTACGCATTTACGCGAAGAGTTACAATGTTCTTCGAGTAAAGGATGGACAAGCTCACACACTCTTCTAAACTAACAACGTGCAAATAATTTTGTTTTATTATCCCTAATATAATCGATGATGTTGTTCTTGATACACCATTTGATGAAATTCAACTGTGCGAGCGTCGTATGAATTTCATGAGATGTACCCGGAACTGTGTATGCAAACTTCTCAGACCTACAGAAGGGGTCGAAGAGTTTCTTACTGTATCCATCCAAGCTCGATTTGTAGGCACAGTGTACCGTGAAATACTTTCCGTCTTTCGTCGTGTATGAAATGTTATTTTTTTTGGAATAATTTGTGATGAACCATTCCAAGTTTCGTAGAGATATTCCACTTGACTTATCAAGAATGTTCAATAATTTAGTACGGTTTTCCTCTTGATTGTAGAATGCATTTATCGATGTTAGTAGGATACCACTTTTACTCATTACTAAATAATGACCCCAAATCTATAAGCTCCTTTGATTTTTCACAGCCCGGACAACCTCTAACATACATTTTTTCCGGGCCATGGTTATGTAGATTTGAACTTGAAAGAGACCTGTGTCTTATTTTTTCACCTTGGACCGTGTGATGTTTACAATAACCACTTCCACCCCCTTTGAAAAGACAACGCTGTCCATTCGACTTTGTACCCTTACATAACGACACATTCGCGATATGTGGGAGATCTCTTAAAAGTATGTCAAGTGAAATCGCATGTTTTTTAGATATTGTCTCAGCGTATTCACCCAGTAAAATACTCACGCGTTCATTAACTTCTTGTTCGACTAAATCAACAATTTTAGTGTGCAAAGTCATTCCTTAGTAGTTGATTGCTCGTATTTTTTAAATAGGTCATTAATGGATTCTGTTTTTGGTACCCTCGATTCTTTAATCCGTTCACGAAGTTCAGCAACTTTTCCGGAATGATCGAGACCGAGTTTCTTACACTCTTCGATGAGATCATCCTTCTTCATACCACTCAACGCTGGACCAGTCTCTTTCTTTTTGGGTTTGTGTTGAGATATGATCTCCCCAAATATGTCTTGTTTTGGGTCATCAAATAGCGGTTCAAGAAGATCACACACCGGATTTAGGAACTTGTTCATGAAATAGTAATGGTAATCAATTGGAATGTTATTCTCCTCCACATACTTGGGATCTTCAGCTTTCTCAAATCCCTTAGCTTTGGGATCACCTGTTTTCGTCAACAAAAATGGAACACGATCACCAGATTGTGGTTCAGAGCCGGGTTTTCTGTCACGCATCTTGTGAACAACTTGTACATGGGCTTGATTAATCTCACCAATTCGATGACCTGTGACGGATACTGGCTCTCCATCCACCTTGTAACTGTCTGAAAGTGACTTACTGAGTATCAATTTATCATTTGGTACATCACCTGAAAGAAGTTCAATCGCCCTCTCTTTGGCGAGTTCCATAGGCGGACCCGTATCAGGGGCATCAAGAACGACATCCAAGAGTTCTTTACATACTTCTCTCACATGCGGAGTGTTGTCTCTTCGAACAACCTGAAGTCCCTTGATATCGATGTAATCCATGTGCATCTGGTCATCCTTTCCCTTTGTCCACAGCTTGGCGGCATAACGCTTCTTTGAATAGAGAAAGTATGGCCAGTAAACCTTCTCAAGTTCCAAATTGTTTGGTTTCTTGAAAAGGGCGCTACACTCTTCAGCTGCACGCTCACCCACTTCCCAACTATACTTTACAGCTTCTTCACCCTTTCTGTCACCTACATCAAATTCAACCATAACTGAATCAGTGTCACCATACCTTACCTTCGCCCCTGGGAAATTCTTCTCGACATACACTTTAGTTTCCTCAATCATACCACGCCCCCTACAGGTCGTCGTTGACGCAATAGGAACACATGGAAGGATACCTTTACCAGCACCAGTGAAACCATACACGGAATTCATCGAAACTTTATACGCCAACTGTTTACCATTGTACACCTCTTTCATTCCACCAGTCGCAGCCGCCATATCCTTCTTTGCTTTCTTTCGAAACTGCTTGAGCTCTAGAAGAATTGCAGGTAAAAGACTAGGAACACCCTGTGCAAACTTATAGGTTCGATCACCAATGTTGAAAGTTTCGTACTCAACACCGGGCACGTTCCCATACTTTTTCTCATCCATCACATAAGTTGAATAACAAAGATTGTGTGCCATCATAATTGAAGGGTACAATGCTTCAAAATCTAGGGCTGTGATAGGTGTGTAGTACGCCCCCTTTTGTGCCTCTAGCACAGTCGCACCTTCGTAAGGTTCCTCGGGAATCGCTCCGTAACGAATCGTTGGTACCATGAATCCCAGTTCTCGAGCCTTTTTCGTGAGTTGACTAAACACCTTAATCTGCTGACCACGCTCAACCAGAAAACATAGAGGTACCCATGTCGCCTTGGCCATCTCCAGAAGGTTTAGGAGTGTACATAACTTCTTCAAGAGTTTATGTGGAAGTAGAGTATCCTTGATACAATACTCTGCAACCTCACCCAACTTTCTGGGATCACCCTCCTTGTATCGAGAAAACATCTCTTTAGGGGACATATCAATTTTCTGATCACCGAGATATAACTTTGAAACATTGTTCAAACTGTAAGAATCCAATTTGTATCCCTTCTTCACTTCATGGAACATATCGAAAATGAATCTCCCAGACATCGGGAGCAACTTCAAGAAGTTGTCCCCCAAAGCACTTGAACTCAATTTTTTTAGAGTGAGTTGACATGATTCGTCATTCAACCTTCCAAGTTTAAAAAAGTTTGAATTGCATCCACAGTGTCGTGCCCGCTTGTAAATATATTCAAGATCAAAACCAAAGATGTTCCACCCGGTAATGATATCAATATTCTTATTATGAAGATACTTCTGAAACGCTTCGAGCATTTCCCGTTCAGTGTCAAAACTTATGACATCAGGACCTTCTGTCTTTTTGTAACACAAACATACCTTTTCATATGGTTCATCTGTCCCAAATTTACACAGTGAAATAGCAATTTGAAAGCATGCATCACCGGGTACATCCGCATCAGGAAACTTACCTGTAGAACTGTTACACTCAATATCGAATGATCCCACAACGAATGGTGCAATATCATCTCGAGCAACGGACTTTAGAGATCTCCAATCATTACACCAAAGATCAATATCAACTTTAGCGAGGTGAGATCGTACACACTTGTCACCCGTATCAATCCACCCAGTTGACTGAATACCAGTTCGATGCATCAGGCGGAGAACTGGATCGAGATTGGACTCATACACCTTTAGCACCCTTGACCCAGAAGAAAGTTGTACGGGCTTTCTCAAAAATCCGTCGACACGGCGACGAGCTCCGAGGTTCGTGAAGTTGATCTTCATGAAGAGAAACTCTTCATTGTTTTGAAATCCCCAAACATCTTTGGACTTGGCCATAGAATATGAAATGACACATTCGGGACATTTTCTACAGATAAGATTGTAGATCTCGTTGATCGTCTGTTGTGACGTTCCGAAAGACAACTTGATAAAAAAGTACGGATTGAATGCTGTTGTGACACAGACAGATCTACCATCTTCAGTTTTTCCAAACACACTGATATGGTGTTCCTCTTCCGTGTCTCTAGGTTCCCATGTGAGTGCCTGAAACACGACCATATGTTTATATTCACCCAAATTTTTAATATCATTTACTAATAAATGTCTGCCGCTTTAATTGAGCTCGTGTCGGTGGGTGCCCAGGATGTCTACATCACGGGTGATCCCCAGGTCAGCTTCTTCCGTCAAAACTATAAGCGCCACACCAACTTTGCCATGAAGCCTGAGCGCATGGATTACATCGGCACCTTTGGTGCGAACAATGAAATTACCATCCCCATCCGCTCTAAGGGTGATCTCATGAGCTACATCTGGATCGAGTCTAACGGTATTGCCGGGGTTCAAGAAAATGCCACTGGTTTGTTTTCCAACACTGCTTCGAGCCCCACCGAATTCCAGTTATGGATCGGTGGTCAGCAGGTTTCCCAGTTGGATTCCCTTTTTATTCAGGGTGTTCACAATCCACTCATGCGTGACACCACCGCGAAGGCGTCATTGGCGGTCACAACCAACGTCAAAAAGGGAAATAATACAGGTAATCACTACATGATCCCTTTCTTCTTCGGTGAAGACTGGACCAAGGTGCTCCCCCTCGTGGCGCTTCAGTACCACGATGTCGAGATCCGTATCAAGTGCCGCAATGGGTACATTCCCACCGATACCCCCAGGGTATACGGTAACTACATCTACCTCGATACAGAGGAACGTAAGTTTTTCACTGATAACGAACACGAACTTCTCATCACCCAGACGCAGTACCAACTAGCCTCCAACACGGACACCGATTTCGATCTCAGCTATTTCAACCACCCCGTGAAGTCTCTCCATATCGTTTCTGGACAGGCTTCGGGTAGCAACTGGGCCGATGAGTTCAACTTCTCAACATCTTCTCTCTACATCAATGGTACCGCACTTTTCGAGAACACTTCTAACATCTACCACCACGATATCGTCCCCGAGATGCACTGTACAGATCTTCCCGATGACATTCTCGACGATCTTCCCACATATTCGTGGCCTTTCTGTCTCACCATGAGCAAGATGCAACCCACTGGTACTCTAAACTTCTCTCGTATCGATAACGCCAAGCTCAGCATCACCAACCCCTCGGGTGGTAACCAACTTCACCGTGTCTATGCGGTCAACTATAACATTCTCCGCGTGAAGAATGGTATGGCTGGTGTCGCTTTCGGCAATTAAGTCCAGTTGTCAATCAAAGTTTTCGTCTTTTCATACATTCTCTTCCCATAGAAGGTCTTGTCCTTCTCTCCCTCCCAAATTGTGAGTCGGTCCTCGAGGAACACCTTGAACGTATCCGAGTCACAGTTAGACTTGTATCGAACCTTTTCAGCCTTAAGTGCCTCCCCCATAGCAGCTAAACGACTATCCATTGAACGCTTAGCAAACTCAATAGGAGTGAGACGATTGGACACATCAGCTGTTTTCTTGTTCATATATATTATGGAAGCTCTTATTCTTTATTACTGTAAAGCGTGTAAGAGAACTTATGATGGTCACGCACAATGTTGTTTCGAGATGGAACATGTCGAAGTTAAAATCCCAACAGATACCAAATGATACCACTTATCATAGCCGGTGCTCTCACTGGTGCCCTCGCGTACACTTATATGGGACAGAACCTCATCTCCACTTCAGAAGCCAAACGCCTCATCAAAGAGGGTAAGATAAAGAAAGTCATCGACGTTCGCACCATCACCGAGTATCGTGCAGGACACTACCCCAAAGCACTTCATATCCCTGTGGACAAGATTAACGAGAAGACCACCACAGAACTTCCCAAGAAGGGTTTACTCGTCTACTGCAACACTGGGCAACGGGCCAGATTTGCAGCAGAGAAATTAGAGGAACTTGGGTTCAATGATGTCTACTACATCGCTGGAACGTATAGGGGATTACTTTAAATATGAGAGTAGCCAATGTATCCCTCCTTCTTTACAATCCCTGGTGGTAATGTAGTGATCATCTGAAGTTCTGTTGTGACCGCCGTCTTCACACCTTCAAGTGGTTGAGTCACCGGGGTCTCTTCCTCTTCCTCTGGTGTTTCAGGGGCGGGACCTGGGGCGGGACCTGGGGCGGGACCTGGAGCTGTCTCAGCTTCGACTGTCTTCTTATTACCGAAAATATAATTGAAGTTTGTCCCTATAACGAGAATGACGACAACTAAAAAGGCTTGAACGAGTCTAGTATTAACACCTTTCATTATACAGTAATACAATATTTTTTAAGACGCTCAAGACGATCAATTTCACGATTCCTAAATATCGTCAGTTGAACAACTTTACCCTCAAGTGTGACAAGTCCACTTTGTCTCAAAGATGTGACATTTTCAACCCGTACTAAATCGACCCATGACATCTTTGACTCGGGTGTCTTACTGTGGTGTGTCGCCAAGACAGCCGCATCTCTCTTGACATCCTTAGGAAGTTCCTCTCCCTCATAACACACGACAACATGAGCACCCGGGTACCCACTCACATGCATCCACCAGTATTTAGGGTCACTCGTATTCGTGAGTTGGTCGTTTTCTTTTGCGGATTGTCCAACTCGGATAGGTATATTACCGGATGCGGTGTATTCTAGCATTCTATTTCCCACTTACAAATAATATGCACGTCGTTCTTAAGCCCAGTCCTTCCGTAACACACAAGTATCGCGTCATCCTCCCGAGTAAAAGAGCCATCGATTTCGGACAGAAGGGTGTTCAATATTACACTGACCATGGTGATGCTCGTCTCATGCGTGCACATCTTATTAGGAAGGGAGCCGTCATTCCTAAGAAGTTGCGGATAGAAACCAACCATCATGAAATTCACAGAGGTATGCTTGCTATAGATGAAAGTGATAAGGAAGATTGGGAGGACTACTTCAGAGCGGACTATTGGGAACGATGGATGCTCCTGTCCTATCCAGATGTCAATAAAGCCAAGCTCTACATGACCATGACCAAAGGTGTCCTTTTCATGCCTCAACCAGAAGATTTATGGTTTTCTAATTGCCAGTAGACCCAAAACCACCTGAACCCCTCTCAGTATCCTCAACGATACTAATCTCTTCGATGAGGTGTGTCTCACACTTCTCGAGAACAAGTTGTGCGATGCGATCCCCCTTCTTTACCTCAAAGTCCTTTTCTCCATGATTGAAGAGAACGACTTTGACCTCCCCCGTATAGTCCGGATCAATGACACCAGCCCCGACTTGGATACCGTGTTTGACTGCGAGTCCCGAACGAGGTGCAACCCGCCCATAGACACCGTTGGGGAGTACCACGGCGATTCCCGTAGAGACGAGCATCCTCTCCGATGTCGGAATAACACAATCACAATTGCTATAGAGGTCGTAACCCACAGCACCAATGGAGCCACGAGTAGGAAGAAGAGCATCAAAGGAAAGTTTCTTAATTCCGAGAGTCATTATAGTTGAGTTTCGTCCATAATCTTTATGTTGTATGATGAACCTCTAGGTGAATCTCCCCTCTTTATCCTCTCTCTATATACAAGTTTCATTATAAATGTTGAAATGCAAGTCAACATTTATAATAAGATCATATTAATTTTGCACTCAAAGGGTTTCGAACCCTTGACCTCAAGCTTACTAAGCTTGCGCTCTACCACTGAGCTATGAGTGCAGGATGCTGAGAGCGGGGTTCGAACCCGCGCGTGCGTAGCACAGACGATCTTAAGTCGTCCTCCTTAGACCACTCGGACATCTCAGCATCATGGAGCCTCCCACGCTACTCCATTGTGTTGTTAAATCTTTAAGCATTTTGGTGGTGGTTCGAAAGCTGTCTGTTCTTTCAGTTCCTTCCGTTGTTTCATCTTCTTAATGTCCGCACCCTGACAGTCATGTTTCGTCAGATTGATACAACTCGGACAAAAGCTACCTTCACAATAGTTACAATCGATGGGGACACCACACTTCTTCCTACAACGTTGACACGGCATTCTTATTGTTAACTCGGATAAAGATTTTAAGTGACTTTCGTACAGAATGTCCCTCACTTACGCGTTCACCAAGCCAGTTGTTCCCACTGAGTACTCCCGCCTCAAGACAACCCTCAAGAAGTCTACAGCTGCGTATGGTACCGCTCTCAGTGCTTCGTACTTCATCACACAGGGGGCTGACCAGGGTGTATCAGCCGTTTTGGGAGCCGCCGCCTCGTACGCGTATGTGACCCTTCTATCAGATAGGGTGGACAAGTTTGAAAATTCGGCAATTCAGAAGGAGTTCTTGGCACCACTATGTGCCGCTGCTTTTGAAGTGTCGTGGAATAACGCACCTTTCGCGTTTGACTTTGATTATGGAGCTACTTTCGTGGGGTTTCTCGCTTATAAGTTTGCCCTCACTACAGTCCTATACGAGACTGTGAGGGAGATGATGATTGGAGACAGCGAAGCCTTCTATGACACCGAGGAGAAGGTCTATAACGACCTTAGCGAAGACGACGAAGTTCCCGAGCAATACGCATCACTGCACGAGGAGACGCTTGGTTGATCATCCTCTGGCCAGCCACATTCATATAAGAAACACGTTTATCTATCATATTTTTAACGTTAGCCCTGGCACGCGCAACAGCGGCTCGGTTGGGGCTGCGTGGCTTGGGTCTGGGCGGGGGAATCCTGGTGGTCATGTTCCTCATAAAGTTGGCGGCAATCTTCCTATCAAGAGCCTTCTTTTCCACACGCTTCTTCGCAGCAGCACGCTTCTTAGCCACCTCTGGGTACAGCTTCGCGAGGGGAATGTTGTTCATGGGGGAGCTCTTGGCACGCGACTTGATGGCACCGCAGAGCTCACCGACAGTCTTCTTCTCAGTGTTGATGCCATACTTCTTGGCAACCTTCACCACCTCATCCTTCTTGTAGAGACGGCACTTCTTACGACCAATCTTAAGATCACCCGCCTTGTCTACAGAAACGAGTACTGGAGTCATTATTTGATATTAGTCGAGAAAATTATTGGTCTTTATTAAAAGGAAGATGGGTGTCCTAATCTTCTATGTGTATTTACTCTCACGACTTACGAGAAAACCCAAATGGAAAAAAGCCAAAGCCAAAGCCAATTGGATTTAATTCATCACGCCAGTCTGAAGGAACTTATCAATCTTAGCGGCGATACTCTTCCCGATACCTTTCACCTTCTTAGGACCCTTTGCGAGTTCCTCACCACTCGTCACTTCAAAGTCCAGGTTGTGGATGACTTCAGCGGCGTTCTTGTACGCACGAACCTTGAAGGGGTCTTCGAGGTCGTCAGCATAATCTTCGAGAGCTCGTGCGACTTCCTCATTGGTGGAGGTACCCCTTTCGAGCCTCTCGAGCTTCTGCACCTTGCCAGTCGAGAGGAACTCATCGATGACATTGGCGATGCTCTTACCAATACCCTTCACCTTCTTGGGACCCTTCGCGAGTTCTTTGCCACTGGTCACCTTGAATGGAAGCTTGTCGATGATATTGGCAGCGTGGTCATATGCCGCACTCTTGTGCTCATCCTTTTCGTAGTAGGCGAGACTGTCAAGCACATCAGCCAACTCACTGTTGTAGGAGATGAAAAAGTCAGACTCGTCATCGGAGTCCGTCTCATCATCAGAATCAATCTCGACGATCTGACCATCAGTGGAGGCGACAGATTCAGCATCCTCAAAGTACTCGTCGAGAAACTGGTCAACCTTCGAGGCGATACCCTTCCCAACACCCTTAATCTTGAGGAGACTCTCACCATTCTGGACCTCAAAGTCGAGAGTGGCAATGATGTCCGCAGCCGTGTTGTACGCCCCAGTCTTGTAAAAGTCGGAGGTCATCTCACCAAGTTCCTTGAGGTGCTTGGCGATGTCCTCGTTCAGTTGGAAGGTCTTGGTTCGGGCAGTCGTCTCGTAGAGGGAAGGCTTCTCATACTCAAGAAGTTTCTTTCGGAGTTCCTCGTTCTCCTTCTCGAGCTTGAGGATGTAATCGGTGATGGAAGTAGAGTTCATGTTTGTAGTTGGTTGTGTGAATAAGACGTGGCTCTTCTTTACTTAGGTGTTTAAAGATGAAAAACCTCTTTATATAAATGTTCGTCTTAAGACCTACAATTATACGACCAACGACCTTACTCCGCGCCAAGAAGGACGACTTTGTGGCCCCATCTGATGCTCCCGGTGAAGGGAGTAGACGCTTCCCGACGTGGGATGAGAGAGATGAACCCGAGACGAAGGAGGTGAACCCCATCAAGAAGTTCATCATGAAAGTTTTCAAGATCAAGGAAATCGATCATGAAAAGTTCCGAGAGGAAAGTATGTGGGCTATCCGCCCATCTAAAAAGAAGTAATTTTTAACTTAAAATCCTTATCAACTCCGTCGAGGCGAATCTTCCCCTCATCCACAAGACGCTTGATCGTATCACCAACCTTTAGGTTGTCTTCATACGCCGCAGCGTGTTTTGGTTCAGGTGGTAGGTTAGGCATCAACATGTTGAACGCCATCATCTTTTGAGCCATTGAGAGTTGCCTGTCTTGGAGGACTTGCATAATCTGGGGCGGTATCTTTGAAGGATCCATTACTGAATATAATGGATGTCTTCTTTAAACACCTAAGTTATATAAGGTTATCGCGCGTAAAGCAAATAAGATACAATGTACGATTCTTACCCAGAAGATCTTTGTGACCACTATGAACATCACGGAAAGAGTCTCCCTTCACTGACATCCAATCAGGGGCAGGCGCTAGCATGGTTAGCACAACCCGAAATGCGTGGTGGTAGAGAATGGATCGATAGAGAAGCTGCGATGAAGTTCTTCGATGATAACGGCATGAAATCCAGTGATCCAATTCAACCTTTCAACAAACCCGGTGGAAGTACACCAGGGCTCAAGCTTGACAACACGAGGGGTAAAGGTTTTTACTCTTTAAAATTCCCTTTTGAATTCAATGATGAAGAGAAACGCAGCAATGTCAGAATGAATGTCTGTATGAACGGCACGAAGGAAGAGCAGGTGAATTCAGTAAAAGACTTTCATCTGAAAAAACTGGAGACCAACATGAAAGATGCAGAGATGTTCCTTAATCTTTTAAAGAGAACGCGGTCGAGGGATGTCTACGAAAGACTGGTGAAAGAAATCAATCACATGAAGTGGGTGATTCGGCACATTCTTGAACAACCGACCAAAGACTGGCAGATTGGTCACTTGATTGCAAATCCACCAAAAGAAGCAAATGACCCTTCGAACTTGTATTATCAACCACCTATACAGGCGAAGTTCCGTGATAACTACATTTTCAACCAGGGATTTGAACGCATCAAAGTTAAAGTTTAGACATGTACATGTTGTAATGAAAACGAATGTCATTGAACTAGTTGATTGTATCGATGCCATGAAAAACCTCGCAGATAACTCGATCGACATGGTGTGCACAGATCCACCATACTTCTTAGATGGGTTAGGTGATGATTGGAACAAAGAAAAAATTGATAAGAAAGGCTCGTCTAGCATGGTTGGAAATCTACCAAAAGGTATGAAGTTTGATAGGAATCAATCAAAAAAGTTTTCAGAATTCTATCGAAAGGTTTCTGATGAAGTTTTTCGAGTATTGAAACCCGGCGGCGCCTTCGTGTCTTTCAGTAGTCCTAGGTTGTACCACTCAATGACCACAGCTGTCGAAGATTCTGGTTTCGAAATCCGTGATATGTTGGCGTGGATTTACACGCAATCACAAGTGAAGGCATTTACCCAGAACCACATCATAGAAAAAGATAAGAGCAGAACCCGCGAAGAAAAGGATAAACTCAAGGAACTGTGTAAAGACTGGAGGACTCCACAGCTTAAACCAGCCATCGAACCTATGTGTCTAGCAGTTAAACCTATAGAGGGTCGTTACATAGATAACTTTGAAAAGTATGGTACAGGGTTAATGAATACATCTGATGAGACGAAGGTTGATGGTAAGTTTCCATCGAATATTATGACAACTCAAGATGAACTTTTCAATGGCATTTTCCTCGTTCCAAAGCCTGGAAAGAAGGAAAAGAGTGAATTCAACACACACTTATCTGTAAAACCAGTTGAACTTGTTGAACATCTCATCAAACTTTTTACTACCGAAAATGCGGTGGTACTCGATCCGTTCATGGGAAGTGGTACAACCGCAGTCGCTGCAGTATCTTGTAATCGTCAATATTTGGGTTATGACATCAATCAAGAATATGTGGACATTTCGAAGAAGCGAGTAGAGTCTCTGGTGAAAAAGGTCACAGCTTAGTGATACCCACCCCGTAACCCAACTCCACCACCACTGGGTCATTCTTGTAGTCCTCTTTGTAATACACCTTTTTGATTCCACTACTCGCCAGAGCCTTGTAGCAGTTTAGGCAAGGATAATGTGTCACGTACGCCACACAATCATCGATGGAGGCACCCCTCTTCGCCGCATCCGTGATTGCGTTAATCTCCGCGTGAATCGTAGCTTGTTCGTGTCCATCCCTCACGATGGACTTATGGTTGGTACCTGCGAGGAACCCATTGTAGCCCATACTGATGAGCCTATTGTTCTTCACGAGGACGCACCCCACCTTCAACCTCTCACACGGAGACCTGACGGATGCGAGTTGAGCAGTCTGCATGAAGTAGTCGTCCCAAGAGATTCGGGACATCTTTTATAATGATTATCGTAAATCTTTATCCGCCGTATAGTACGTCTTCCCCTTCGTGACGAAGCTGTGTACCCTAGCGTATCCCCACGCCTGTGGAGAGGCTCCCGGACGATGCCCAGTTCTCCACGCAGCGAGACCTCTATTGTAGACCGTCTTGAGGGTCTTCAAAGGCACGCCAGTAGCCTTAGCAATTTCAGGGAGAGATTTGACTCCTGGGTACATCTTTCTAAACTTTTGCGTGTAGGAAGAAGTCTTTGTTTTCTGTCCCTTGTCCG
>Ga0208150_1000051_pt1 | contig 43631 bp, 48 predicted proteins | sample DEB08_DNA_8_FD_184534 | JGI IMG/M metagenome (GOLD analysis project Ga0208150, IMG submission 184534) | Aqueous microbial communities from the Delaware River and Bay under freshwater to marine salinity gradient to study organic matter... | ecosystem: Environmental > Aquatic > Marine > Coastal ...
TTTCTCCAGAACAAATTAAATCTGCAAAATCTATAACTAAAGATAATAAGGGAAATATAATACCATTAAGTGTTAGATTTAATCAATATAGTAAAGATATAAGATTTTCTCTTTCCAAAATAGCAAAAGCAGTAGAGCGCATATCCTTCAAAGATGAGAAGGACATAAACCCTATTGCAATGCATTATGATGCCGTTACCGGGGATACAAAGCGTGTTTTAAGGAAACGTGCTAAACTAATGACCCAGTTGAAAATCGGGGAGATCATTAGAGATTACAGCTTGGCCACAGTAAGCCTAGATGATAGCACTAAGATTTTAACCAATATACTGTATGACGAGATTGATTACGAGTCTCGTGGAACTACAGCACGTTACATGAAGAAAATCTCAGACGAGATGGAAGATGCTGGTGTATTGGATTATTTTGCAAGTGGAAACAATGATTTAGAGATAATTAAGGCTGGATATGGTGAAGCAGCTGACCCAAAAGCACAAGCAGCAGCTAAGATTCTTCAGAAGTATTCACATAATCTAGTGCGTGAAATTAACCGTCATGGTGGATTTATTCCGGTATCTAAAACAAGAATCATTGGGCAAGCACACAATATTGAGGCAATAGCAGACTTTTTTGACATTAAGCTATATGAGTGGACTGCGAAAGGTAAGAAGCTAAACAAGCAAGCATTCTCCGAATTACAAGGGAAATGGAAAGCCCGGATGCTTGAGGACTTGGATATTCAAAAGAGTTTCTATGATCGTGGTATCGGTGATTCAGCGTTGTATCCAGATCACCGTCAAGATCCTAAAATACTAGCTTCATTGGATGGTGCCTTTGATGGTATCTTTACCGGGATTCACACAAGGGCCGATAGTGCTAGGGGAGAGAAAAGCTTTTATCATGCAAATGCAGCAGAGAGACAAGCAGCATCTAGGTTATATCACTTTAAAGACGGTGAGACTGCTGGTAAATATCACTCTGATACTCGTAGCTCTTCATTATCTGATCAATTTTTTGGTGAAATTGTCCACTTGAATAATATTGCATCATTAGTTCGCAAGTTTGGTCCAGCTTACCGGGAGGTAATGAACGATGGATTGATTGCAATGGTAGCAGATGTAGCAAGTAAAAGCGGTCAACTTAAAGCAAATGAGAAGCTGAATAAACTAAAACGTGTAGTAAATTCAGCCTTTGACGAGCTAGAGGGAGCCAATGCAACTCCTGAAAATTACACATGGTCTAAGATCATAGCTAACACTAAGATTTTTATTAATATGACAAAGATGGGTAATATCCTTATTTCATCTATGTCAGACCCTGCTTTTGGTGCTAGAGCAGTTGCAAGACTTGGTAGGGGAGGTAATGATATATTACCAGCGTTGTTCGAATCATTTGGTGCTGCAGTTGATGCCAAGACCGATAAAGGTAAGATGGTATTGCGTGGTGTATTAGGTGACATTGAGTCAATGCAAATAACCATGATGTCAAGTAATAGATTTGACCCGGATGATATCGGTCAATCTAGCAAAATGGCAAGAATGCAAACCCATTGGTTTAAGTCTACCGGAATTACTGGCTGGAATAAGATATGGAGAGATGCAGCAAGTTTAATGGTTGTCCGCAGACTTGGAGAATACAGTCAACACGACATGGCTTGGTTAAAAGCGAATGCTCCTGAAGTTGCAAAAGATTTTGAAATACTAGGAATTAAAGAGGAATCTTGGAACGCAATAAGAAACTTTGGATCCAAAACTCAAGATGGTAAAACTTATGTAACTCTTGATTCACTAGAGGGTGCTGATGCAGATGCGATGTTCCCCGGTGTTAAAACAGCACAACAAAGATTGCGACTTAAAGAAGAGGCTATTTCTTCACTGACAGCATTCATGAGATTTAAGATGGATGAAGCAGTATTGACTCCCGGTCTTAGAGAAAAGCTATCATTTACATTTAATACCAGAGAGGGAACTTGGCAGAATAGTATTCTTAAAATGTTCACTATGTATAAGTCATTTCCGTTAACTGCTTTCAATAAAGTATTTATGAAAGACATTAAGGGTGGATCCAGTGGAGTTACACTACTAATCTGGACTGCTGCATTTACTACGGTTATGCAATATATGGCGATGAATGTATTAGCTATGTTGCGAGGTGAAAGTATGCACCCTATAAATAGCGGTAAGACATGGACTGAAGCATTCTTAAGGGGTGGTGCAATGGGATTAATGGCAGATTTCATTTTCGGAGAAAGTCAACAAACATTATCTAGTCCAGCACTTGGCATGATCGAAGATGTAAAGAGATTGGCTAAACAAGCAGTGGATCCAGAAAATGAAGATTTCGCAGGTGACGTATTAGATAAAGCAAAGAACTGGACACCATTTATTAATCACTTTGCAGCTAAAGCGGTGCTAGATAGAACCTTATGGCCATTCTTGTTTGACCTATTAGACCACGATAAACTAGAACAACAAGAACGATACTTGGAAAGAATGGGTAGACAAAAACAAGATGGTGCAATAAATTTAAACGATTACTTTGAAACATTCTTAATTGATGGGTAAGCTATGATTAATACAGAAGATATAAGAACAAATATAAATCTAACTACAATCGGGGCTACTCATACTACCGAGTTCAAAGTCCTTGATTCTACTCACTTAGTTGTAAAAGTGATTAGGCAAAGCGACCAACAGACGGTTACTTTAACCGATGGGGTTGACTATACGGTAACTGATGTTGGAGAAGATGCAGGAGCGCAAGTATCCGTAAGTCTTTACGAGACAGCTAATAATATAACTGATTGGACTACTTACGATAGTGGGCCTTGGGATTTGTTTATGACATTAGACATTCCATTAACTCAGTTGATTGATTTCATAAAGGTCGGTAGGTATAATTCTCAGTTAAATGAGAACATGGGTGATAAGTTAACTCAAATTTGCCAATTGACTCGAGAAGGAGTAACACCCGGAAGCGTATCTAATTTAAATATTCAGTATCCAGATAATGAGCCAAGTGGGGTAAGCAATAAACTCCCGGCCTATAATGATCGATTAAGTAAACTAGCTGGTTGGGATGCGAATGGAGAATGGGAAGCGGTTGACTTAGATGCTGATAATGTAGGAGGAATGACAGGGCCAGCTTCACAAGTTGAGGGTAATCTTGCTATTTATTCAGCAACCCAAGGAGCATTAGAGCAAAGCAATAACATATCAGAGAGCTTATTCTTATCTCAAACCCTTGTATATGGGGCTACAATCAATTGGGATAGCTCACTTGGGCACATAGCTACATTAAATCTATCGGGAGATCCTACGCTTAATGTAATCAATATTAAGCCGGGTGTATATAAGCTTCTCGTGAATCAAGATGTAACAGGTGGTCGCACAATTACATTTAATACAGGGTTTGGAAACACCGCAGCAGTGGCACTTAACACTGATAGTAACGGATTCTCTTCACTTGCATTTACCAGTGATGGAACAACGGTTTACTTTGATGGTAGTTCAAGTGCAGCACAGGCAGCAGCAGGACTAGTAGGAACTTACCAAGACTTTGCATATGACATTAGCTCAGTTGAAGATGATATTGGATACCTACGCTGTAACGGACAGGCAGTTAGTAGAACTAAATATGCAGATTTATTTGGTGTATTGGGAACTACATACGGTGTAGGAGATGGTTCTACTACATTTGATCTTCCAGACTTAGAGACAGATGGTAGATTCCGTAGATCAACAGATGGTGTTACAGTTATTGGGAATACTCAACTTGACACTACTGCGGCAAATGGGTTAGCAACTGTTAGCGATGGTGCACACGACCATGATTACCTTGGGGATAGTGACCTTCCGGGGGTATCTACAGGAAGTGGTGGCACTTATGATGCTGTATCAGCAAACATGTTTACTGATAGTGCTAACGGTCCAGACCCACATACTCACCAAATTTCCGTAAACACAGGTGCTTTAAACGCAGGACAGTTTGCAACAAGCTCCGATGGTTCACATACTCACGGTTTAAATGGTGACGCAGAAACAAGACCAAACAATATAATCTGCATGGTTGGCATCAAGTTCTAATGAGCAGCTACGGAAACAGGCTACACCTAAAGAATATCTCTACAGGCGCAGAAGCCACCGACATTATGTGGGTGGTGCGCAAGGGTAGCGTTATTCCGGTGCAGTTAGGGTTAGAGCTTACTGCTGGCGATTTAACTCTATCTACAGGTTCTTTGTATGTGACCGTTGGAGATATAGAGATCACATCTGGTAATCTAATTATCCCAACGCTCACTTTAGATGAACTGCTAACTGTAGACGCAAGTGGTAATGTAATATCTAGTGGCACAACGCTTGCGGATATAGAGAATGACTATGTTAATGTCACAGGTGATACCATGAGTGGTGCGCTGACATTACAATCTGATCTTAATGTAGCTGAATACATCTACCATGATGGTGACCTTGACACATATATGCGGTTTCAGACTAACCAATGGAATCTGAATGCTGGTGGCACAGATGCTATAGAGGTCAATTCCAACGACACCATAATTAAAACAAACGAGTTTTATGTAAACAATAATAAGTTTGTTGTTAACTACCAAAATAACGGATTGGCTAATGCAGAATTTATTGACTACGATGTAATTAATTCTGTGGGTGATCGAGAGAATTTTATCCGAGTTAATAACTCTAGTGATACCGTAGTATTTGGTAGCTATAGTGGTGGTCAAGTTAATTCCATGTCATTCAACTACAACAGATCAGTGAATGAGGTGACTTGGAATACTACCAGATATTTATTCAATAACGGTAGATTTGACGTTGATATGCGTTGGTATAAGCAATCTTCTGAAGCTGAGACTAATGCATACTTTTACAACGCAGGAAATGATAGGCATGGTTGGGGTTGCAGTCCTAACACCGAATTTCATTTTAGCCATGACGATGCTAATATTTTACAGTTCCGAATCGAAAGCACTAATGCAGTAGATCAAGAGGTTGCTTTGCAGCTATGGAATACTTCTCAGAGATGGGAGGTTAGACAGAACAGTAGTCTTGATTTCCAGATCAGAAATGACACTTTGGGTAGGAATATAATCAGCATTACAGAAACAGCAGATTATGAACTGATAGAGGCTAATGATACGCAGATAAAGTTCAATGATGCTTACCATGATGTGGACTTTATATTCAGAAAATTAACATCTGGCAACTGGTTGAAATATGAGGCGGGAACTGATGATATAGATATAGATGCGACAACTGCACTATTCACCATACCCGCAGATGGGTTCACGTTATCAGCTTCGCCTACGGGAGGCACACCCTTAGCAGTAGCTACAGTTGATTATGCAGATAGCGCAGCAGCAGGAGAGTTTGACTACCAGACCACTAGCACCACTGAGACAAAGACCATATCAAGTTCTATTACGCACATAACTCAAACTGCTTCTGGTATTACTACAAGTCTTTCAGGGTTTATAACAGGTTCTAATGTAGTCATCGTAAATAATTCTGGTGGAACGAATACTGTTAATTTGACAATTAATGGAACAGCTACACCATCTATATATGATGGAGAGGCATTTAATATAGTCTATAACGGAACGGATTGGAATTTAAAATGAGCGTATTAGATAGAGGAAGCAGAGTAGAAGAAGTTCAATCCAGAAATGGTCAAGATCACCAAAGAACCCTAGATCCAGAAACCCATATACTTTTAACACAAATATTGAAAGAGTTGCAAAAAATGAATCAGCAACTTGAGTTTATAACAGATGAGGAAGACTTATGAATGTAATACAGGATGGAAGAGGTAAGGGATACTCCGCAGGGGTAGACTCTTTAAATAGAGCCTTAGTGAAATCAGTATCTCAAAGTAGGGTTAGCGATATAAGCAAAAGAGAAGGTCAGGCTTTTTTAATTGCCTCTGACTTTATTTCTTTGACTACAACAGCTAGTTTTAACGGCATTATCTACCTTGAGAATACAAGTGACCTTGATTTGTATATCGGTAAAATCAGAACTTGTTCCGATACTTCTGGCAATGTTCAGTGTAGACTAATCAGAAACCCATCGACAGGAACGCTGATTAGCGATGCCAATGATGCAGACCAGTTACCATCTAACTTTGGATCAAATGAGGCTTTTGGCGGATTTGCCTATACTGCAAGCGGTGATGGCAAAACTGTAACTGATGGGACGAATGAATCACAGTTTATTAACCACAGTCCCGGTCATTCGATTCAAGAATACGAGGGTGCTATCATTTTACCGAAATCATCTAGTCTTGCGCTAGTAGCAAAGCCCAGTGTAGCACTTACATTCTGTGCTGAAATTCAATGTTGGTTTGAAGGAGAGGAATAATTATGATTATAACAGATGGATCAGGCGGTGGCTATCAAGCTCAAGTCGATAGTAATAATAGAGTACACGTTGAGTCAGTAGGAAGAGACTTACTTGCAGAGGCTGCAATTAAAGGAGATGCTTTCAATTTTAACACTGGAACAATTACATTAACGAGTGCCAGTGAAAGTGCTGTGGGTTATTTAGGATACGAAGGGGATGACCCTTTTGTTATTACCGAGATTTTATTTATCTTAGGAACAACAACAGGAGGCTCTGGAGATGGAACAGCTAAGATTATATCAAATCCAACTGGAGGCACTATTGTTAGTGGTGCTGTAGATATTGACACTAAGGCAAATAGAAACTTCGCATCATCAAAATCAGTAGACGGTGTTACGTATAAGGGAGCAGAAGGCAATACCTTGACTGGTGGAAGTGAGTTCGCAAACACAACCAGAAGTTCATTTGGAACAGTTATCTCTTTTGATGCAGCTCCTATTGTTTTGAAAAAAGGTAATTCTTTGGGAGTAACATGGACACCGCCAACAGGGAATACCTCTCAATCTATAAAGATCGCAGCGACAGGTTATATATTAGCTTCTGACATCACTGGAATATGATTGATGCACGTATAGTTAGCGGTCATGGCAATGGCAATCGACTTAACGTTGATGATGAGGGTGCGCTATATACAGTAGTCCACCCTCACCCTCCAAGGGAGGAAAACGAAACATCGCTACCTTATCGGGCTAGATTTACCGATGATGCGGGTTCATCCGCAATGGCTGTTGATGGCTCTACAACTGAGGTTATATTTAGCCTTCGTGCCATTGCTGATTACGATATTTATGTGAACTCTATCAGTGTTCGCATAGCAGATGGTGGTTCTCCAAACCTTAATAAATTCGGAGACTTAACGGCATTGACTAACGGAGTTGGTTGGGAGTGGGTAACTTCTGATCTTGGGACGGTAATACTTCACGAGGGAATCCAAACTAATCTTGAGTTTGTAAGAACAGGTCACAAAACCCATGCGATCGGAACTGGAACAGAGGCGTATTTAGCTGACGTTTCAGGTGGTGGAACAAGCAAAGCATACCTACCAATCATTGATATATCCGAGCAATTTGGTAAGCCTTGGGGAATAAGATTGCGAAAAGGAACAAACGACAGAATGAGCTTCATTGTGAGAGATGACCTTAGCGGGTTAGATTCCTTTGATGCTATAGCTCAGGGTGTTCAGTTTTAATATGAATAAAGAACTAATAGCAAAGATATTAAATTACTTATCAACTAAGCCTTATGCAGAGGTTGCTCAACTCATTGCAGAGATAGTAAAGGAAACCAATGGCACTATTAGTCAAGAAAAGCAAGACGACTAGGGAGGGAACTTCTCTCACCGAGTATTATCTACGAGTAGAACCGCAGTTACTTAAATGCGGGAAGAAACTGCATCTTGAATTGTTTCCCTATGCGTCCAAGGATGCCTACTCAAATGGTGGTTGCATGATAGATTGCTCTATAGATTTTGAGGTTGATTACACAGTAACCAATGATGGGTATGTGTTATATGGATTGCACTTGCTTGCAAAGCAGTGGCTACTCAATGAGAATAATTGGGTTGGTGATGATGTTGACATTGTTGACATAGATATTCCGAATTGACACGTTAGCCATTCTCAATACATTACTTATTAGTCAACAAGATATTTAGATTAATAGATGAATAGGAGAATAAAATGGCTAATATTACACTTGCAGCGGGAGATACATATCCAGACCCAACAGTTCAAAACGGCTGGTCTTGGAAAGGTGGCGGTGGTAATTTTCAAATAAGTGGAAACTGGGATGGTGCTACTGTAAAATTACAATGGTCTAATGATAATGGGGATACATGGGTTGATTACACAAATGGAAGTTTAAGTGATAATGGTTTTGTTCCATTTAATTTAAGTAAACACACATTAATCAGATTATTTGCTAGTTCTTTAGGGGCTTCAACAGATTTAATTGGTAGCACAGGTGAAGCTGATGGAGCAGTAAATTTTAGTGCTTCTGGAATAGCCAGTGAGACAACGGCAGCATCATTATTATCAGAGTTACAGGCACATCAGCAAGGCACAAGCGCAGAGCCAGTAGTAACCGAAGATGGTGGATCATTATTTGACCCCAACATAAAGACCTTTGTAGACACAGATATTAACACAGCAGGTGTAAGTCTTTGTGGAGCATTAACCAATAAGGCAGTATTGAGTGATTTATTAATCAGTTGTAGTGCAGCGTGTAATGTGTCTATATATAGTTCGAGTGAAACATTAGCGATTCTCAAGTTTACGGGTGGAGCAGACAGTGTTCAATACACACCGAGAGGTAAGGTCAAATCGACAGTTGCAGGTGAGGGTCTTATGATTCGTGCTGATGCAGCAGCGAATGGAACTGTTACTGCAATCACTTACGAGGAAGCGTAATGTTTGGATCAATTGTTTCAGCCTGTTGCCGATTTAAGCAATGGGCTAAAAGCATAGGCATACTTGACATAGATAGCCTGTGGGGTTACTGGCGCACTGATACAGGGGTCAATGGTAAGTTGGCGGTTGATGATGCTACTGGAACTAGGAGGCTTGAAGGAACGAGCGCAACAAAGGATGATGAATTAATTCAATCCAGTTTCTCTATCTCATGTTGGTTTAAGAGAAATAGCGGAACATCTGGTGCTATTGTTGCTAGGGAAGGAACTGGTGGCTATGTTTATTTTGAGGTAAGCACCAATAAATTAAAAGCTAGATTCTTCCAAAACGCTACTGGTGCTAATGCTCAAAGCGATACTGCCAACATTACAACAGGAGCTGGCACTTATCATTTCGGTGTCGCTACATTTGACCATACAGCTAAGCAGATAACCTTATATGTCGATGGAGATTTACAGACATTGGACGTGTCACAGGACGGTGATTATTCTGCTATTAGTGATCCAAGCGCCACAACAATTTCTAATCCATTTTATACACATAATAGATCGGGAACACCAACATATCCATTGTTAGGTGCTATAGATCAATTAGTTTATCATAGTAAAGTATTGACCCAAACTGAAGTAACAGAACTCTACAACTCAGGCACAGGGATCAAACATCGTGATCTTACGGGCAGCGAGACATTCTACTCATCTATAGCTGCGTGGTATGATTTTGACTCCCCAAGAAACTTTGGTCGTGAGAGTAGCCAAGAGACTCATGCGGTTTCGTTGGGAGGAACAGGGAATTTCACAATAGCCAATGCGGATTCTGGTGATGTTAATTTTGACACTACAGACTCTTTTACTTATACGTCATGGGTTTATGTAGATAGTTCAAATTCTGGACAAGAATATTTTATAGGGAATACCGAATCTGGTTCTACTGCGGGTTGGAATACGATGTTTGATTTCTCAGGAACAAACAGGATGCGCTTCTGGTTGATAAGTGATGGATCAAATAGGCTATTAACAACTACAGATGATGCAAACACTCTACCCTTGGATGAATGGTTTCACTTAGCAATAAGTTACGATGGCACACATGCCGGAACAGGAATAAACTTCTATGTTAATGGTGTTAATATTTCTCACACGCCAACAGAGGACACTTTAGATGCTATTGACTCTATTTCTAGTAGCGGTGATTTCTTTATTGGAGGCAATAGTTTTAAGCCAATCTGCAAAGTAGATCAGGTTAATATCTACAACGCAGAACTCTCAGCCTCCACAATCAACTCACTCTACAACAGCGGAGTACCACTCAACTACGATGAGTTAGTTTTAGCAGGACTAGATACCAACCTAGTATCACACTGGGACTTTAACGAGCAGGACAACACGATCATAGGTCAGGATAGCCACACTAATCTCAACCACCTGACTCCTAATTCAATAGCAGAAGCGGATCTTGTTGGCGGGGTTAAGGATGCGAGAACGCAGTATGCAGGAATGAATGTATCGGGGGCTGAGTTAAATATTACATCAGATGCTTTTTCTTTTGGAGCAGATGGAACTACTGGTAATGAGCCTGCTTTCACCGTTTCTTTTTGGGCTAAATTAGATCAACTTGCTTCAGTCCCTTGGATTGGCTATGGGTCAAGTTCATCTGATTTACAATGGAGAATTGGAACCAATGTATTATCGGAAATTATTTGGAGAGTTTCGGATGTTGATAATTCTGCCTACATACAAAAGATAGTAAATATTTCATCACTAAACTTAACTGATGTTTATCATTTTGTTTTTGTTTATAATGGCAATAGAACTAGCGGTGATCTTAGTATGTATATTGATAATGTCGCTCAAAGTGGAACGGACTCTTTATCTGGTTCATATACTGCTATGAATAGCCCCGCCACTAGTAAGCTATTTTTAGGTGATAAAGATAATTACATCGGTTGGGGGGTTAATACGCCTTTCAGGGGTGATGCGTATAATTTATCAATATGGGACAAAGAGTTGACAGGGGGTGCATCTTCTGAAATTGAAACCTTATATAATCTTGGTAAAGACGCAACACTATCCGACTACACAGGCTCAACCGCCAACCTCATCTCATGGTATGACTTTGAGAACAGCGTCCTTGATCCAAGGGGTCTAGGGTTGGATGCTTCTAGGAGTCTTAATGATGCGGTTGATATACACACTAATAAGGGACTTACTTTAACTGGGGCAACTGATTTTGATTTTTACGATGTGGGAGGTGACTTGCCTTTTTCTATATCATGTTGGATAAAGTTTGATACAATAACTACTAGTTCACATCAGAATATAATGGTTATGCAATCAGCTAGTGGGTCTTTCCCTTGGCAATGGGTTTTTTATCAGCAAGGGATAGGTGGAACTCCTTACTTGGCTTTAGGTTTGCAGTCTTCTCCTTTTGATGCTTCAGGCATACATAGGTATAGAACTGATATAACGAGCAGTATTTCAACAGGGCAATGGTATCATATTGGGGCAAAATATACAGGCAACACTGGTGATACTGACGGTGGTATTTCTATTTTTATTGATGGGGTTAAGCAAACTGTCACAAGCAATCACGTAGGGTCATATACTGCAATGGGTGATTCTAATGATACAATAGAAATAGGCACTCCGCACAGTTCATTTAACCAATTAGACGGTGTTATAGATCAATTAAATCTATATTCTTCTGCGGTTGATGATACATACTTCTCAGGTCTATATAATGGAGGTATTCCTTTTCATTACAGTGATTTATCTGGCGAAAGTTTAGATACAAACTTAATTTCACACTATGATTTCAACGATGATGCTGACCGTTGGGGCGATGCCCACACAAGTGGCAATGACCTTACTCCAACTAATCTTACAGAAGATGACATTGTTGACGGGGTAGACAGAAACCTCACAGTCAACGGATCTCCTACAGTTGGACCTGCTAGAGAAACCTCGCTAGACCTCACAGAAAACGGCATAGATTCATCTAATGCAGTAGGTGGTGTAGTAACAGGAAATATAGCTAACCAAGAAGCAGTGAACGAATGGTTAGACCTGTCTGGTAATAATTATGATTTTAGTCAATCAACAATAGCCAATCAGCCATTGGCAGTAGAAAACGGAATAGGAACAGACCCATCTATTAACCATTTTTGGGAAGATGGAACACAAAATCTTCGTCAAGCTGGTTATAACTGGGAAAATACAGATATAACTGTTGCACTATGGCTAAAATGGTATTCTACATCTTCAGGGACTTATAAATTCGCAATAGGGCAATGGGGTAGTGCAGGAGACAAAGTATGGGGCATCAGGTATGGTACTACTGGATTTCAAATGTCGGCAACTCCTGATGGTACTAATGTCACTAGCACAGCACAGTATACTATTACAGATGATACATGGTATCTATTTGTTGGTCAATTTAACAAAACAAGTCAGACCCTTAAACACTGGATCTATAATACGTCTGGAACATTGCTGGACGAGAACGAGAGTGCATCTTTAGGTGCTGATTTACACACTGGAACTGTGTCAAATCTTACTTATGGTGGTTCTGACGTTTGGGAGGGTGCTACTGCTAATGCAGCAATTTGGACTAAACTATTAAGCACAAGTGAACGTAATGCAGTAGTATCTGCAATGGTAGAAGAGGTAGGATTATGAAAAAATTAATATTAATTACTATATTGTTATCACTTACTGGCTGTAAAACAGTAGAAAAAGTTCTCTATACTAATAGTGGTGTAGATGATCCTACTACAGTTGATGTGGATGAATCAGTGGAACTTAACCCAGTGGTCAAGGGAGCTATCAATGTTACAAAACCTATTGCTGAAAGTGTTCCTTTTGGTGGGTTAGCATATGGTTTATTTAGCACTATGCTTGCTGCGGGATTGGAAGTTAAGCGAAGGAAAGCTAAAACTGCTGTTAAGGTTGCTGCAATCGCAATAGAAAAGATTGCGGAGTCAGATGAAGGCAAGGAGCTTGCTAAAGCAGTTAAAGATAAGGTATCAAAACTTGCAAGTAAACACAACGTAAGCAAAGAGATTGACAGGGTTGTGAAGGAAATCAGCTAATGGAAATCACACCTGAGATCATGGCACTAACAGCATATGCCGTAACTGTGAGCGTCTGGATTAACAGACGCTTGAATGCGGTAGATGAGCGTAGTGATGTTAAGGATGAGAAAATCTACGATAAGCTGACTGGCAAGATCGAGGGTCTTGGTGACTCACACGATAAATTAGCCGAAAAATTTAATAAGCACGAGAAAGAGCAGGTAGCAACACTAGTGGAAATGTCTGCTCACATGGATGGGCTTATGCAATTTCGGGAAGAATGTAAGCGAGATTTTGATATAATCAAAACTCAATTAGCTGACATCTCTAATGAGTCCAACGAAAGTCGAAGGGCAACGCAAGGGGTGCTAAAAATGATCTTAGAGGAACTACAAAAGAGGGACTGAATTAAGTCCTTTTTTTATGCCCAAAAAAGGGGAGGTTTACCAAGACCTCCCCAATTTAGTCATTCAAAGTATCGATAACACAAACCACTCTCTTTCTATTTTAAGTGTGATTAATATTATTGATTGTTGGTGAATTTGAACCCATCCACCAAGGGCGTAATGACTGTTTAATGTCGGTCACTCGGACTGCTCTTATTTAACCATATCCCAAACAAAACCCTTATAAGGACGCTTTCTATCGCCCTGTCAGGTTATTTTATTTGGTGAAATTCTTATTTAGGCTCACCCGCTTCGCTTTCCGCCTCACTTTCTAGTGCTGCTAGTCTGGCAATATATCTAATTGCCACTGACTCACTCTTGCCAGATTGTCTGAGTAGCTTTTGCCACTGAAGCCACTCTCCTAATGGCATATTTCTTGGTTTATCACTCATATCCTATATCCATATTTTCAGGTTCATCTGCTTCAAGGTGTATATATTTGGGATTATATTCACAAATAGGTTCGTTGAGGTCTATGTATGATTCATCTCCATCCTCATGTATTTTATACCAATATCCATCTTTTACCATCATGTCTGCATTAAATTTGTTGTCGGTCATAAATTTTAACTGCTTTTTTAGACTAACGATGGTTAATGTAGGTGTATCACTCATCACCCGCCTCGCTTTCTATTCCGAAATTAGTAGGAGTTTCAAAGTTATACCATTGTAAGAGGTGTTTCTTTTTAACCGTTCTTTGTTTCTTAAACTGGTCATAGCTATAGCACTCTTCAACCTTCAGGCATTCTTTTTCAGATAGCACTCGACTGAACTCTGCATACATCAGACAACCTGTTCTAAAGTATGCGATTGATTGATCCTGTGGTATTAACTGCCACTCGTATCCTACACCTTCGGTGTAACATACTGCCGATTTATAGTCTTTAATTGATTTCATTCACCCGCCTCGCTTTCTAGGAACATTTCTATTTTAATCCTACCAAGTGTATTAATTCCGTTTTCTTTGAGAACTGTGCGTAATAATCCCTTCGCCTCCTGAAGCTCATGCTCCAGTTGACAGGAGTGTTCTGCTAAATCCTCTGCTGCTCTAACTACTGTAGCATTAACTTCCATGTGCTTTCTCATTAAAGCATCCGTTCTCGGTGTATCACTCATCGCCATCCCATTCCCATGTTCCCCAAAAATCCATCGGGTCACTATTTTCCTTGTTCTTAATGAATCCATCCGGGTCCATGTCTAGCGCATAGTCTGCTGCGCTCATCTCGTCTGGGTCGTATCTCATTCTTCTCTCTTCGTTAAAGTTATGCTCCCTGCCTTCGTTCGATTGCGTGCTTAATGCCCCGGCAGGGAGCGTCTGGTTATGTGGGTGCGTTTCGCTTTACAAGTCAGCCCATAGACTCAAAGCCATTCGATAGTAATGTGAGCTCCGGCCTTTTGAAAACCGTAAGCGTAATTCTTGGTGGAGTGTTCAATAACAATTTGTGAATCATCTTTCCAGACTAGCTGTGTTTGAGTGATAACATCATAAACCGCTTTGTTAAGATTATCAAGGTCTGGTTTGCCTGCCGGAAATTCAGGAGCACTTTCTTTGATTAAGTCCGCATTCTTGCCCGTTCTGTAGTGTCCTTTGGGTCTTTTAATGTAGTAATCCACTATTACTTGAACGGGGCCACCTTGGGGCAACTGTGAAGCTTCTGGAAAGTCATTAAATACAGCCTTTAATTCATTGGCTATTAATTGTTTCCATCCGTCTGCAGTTCCGGGGTCATACATCCTTGCGGAATTGCCCATTTTAAATGCTCTAGCTCTAGGTTGTGGCTTCGGATCTCCCGTAACCACAAACTCTATTCTGTCCTTATTTCCGTTTTTAATCGCAATCATTATTCAAGTTTTCGTTGATTAGGAAATGGCGGTTTACTTTTGTTTCTGGCTCAAACGCATAATCCGCCTCCATGACATAGGCAATGACTCTTTCTGTCGTGGCGATATGCTCCGCTTCTTGGGTTGCGTTTTTTTCTTTGAAGTGGATTTGACCTGTTTTTCCATTACCTCTAATTACTATCCAGAATTTACGTGGTTTGTTAATAATTGAATCTTCCATATTATTTCTTTGCTAATATTGGTGATGATACTCTTTCTTCGATTACCTCGCTAAGTAATCCTTCTACCTTTCTCCGAGCGTTTACTTTGTTAACCTCCGGATTATTTGCTTTGTAGGTATCTGCTAATTTAGGGATACTTACTGCACAACATAAGCTAAACTGTTCTGGATCAAGACCTTCCTTCATCATAACTCTGCAAGCTTCTTGTGGATCCGTAACCGTTTGAGTCTTTCTTCCGGCTCTTAATTTCCATCCCGGTATTGCGTCACTATTATTTTCAAGCATTTGGATGGCTTTCTTATGTGATTCATCCTTAAGCTTTTTTAATAATGTTTCGGCATCCTTAATCCTCCCTAGTAGCTCCGGGGTTATGGTCAATTGGTTATTGTCTGGAACAAGTAGTGCTTGGACTTTTGGAGCATCGCAATAGTCATATGACTTACAATACCTACATTGTTCCCCGACCATTTTTGGTTGATGCTCTTGGTTTGCTCTCCAAGCTGCAGTTGGTATGATCATTTTCAGTGTTCCGATATCATCTAGAGAATATCGGGCCACACTATATAGGTCGCCAAATACTGCTGGATGAACGAGCATGGTGTAAACTTCTGAAACGTTTGGGTATTTCTGTTGCAAAAGTATGGTCAGTGCTTGTAGTTGTCTATTTTTATCAGCTGACTCAACTTCACCCATCCCGGTTTTAAGGTCAACGATCAGTGCAGTTCTGTCGAATATGTAGATAACGTCTGCTTTTCCGGAGAATATTTCGTTTCCAGCACCATTTTTATAGAACCAGCGTTCTTCTCTGATAATCTTTGTTGGTTTTCCCCGGAAGGTTTCTTCGATAAACTCTGCGATAATATCATTTGCTTTATCAACAATTGCAATTTCTTCTTTATTTAGGTCACCGAAGTTACCTGTTTCGAAGTAGTCATGCATGGCAGTTCCACGCTTAGCAGCTTCACCGGGTTCATCTTGTTTCTTAGGCATTTTAAAGCTACCGGGACAATTTATCCAACGGTATGCTTCTGATGCGGATGGTAATCCTTTTCTCTCGTCGCTCATCTTATTCTGTCCAATCTTCTTCTTTATCTTCTGTTGTTTCTGGTTCTGGTTTTTTCTCTGGTTCAATTCCCATGAATGATTCAGCTGCAGGAGATGCAACCTTCATTGAGGTTTTCCCGGTATCTACATCTATAATTTCTTCCTTGCTTTGCATGCCGAGTAGAATCTCTGGAGCATACAATCTTCCGAAGAATGTTGCTGCGCGATAACGCAACATTAAGTCAGGCATCGTTTTCCATTTTGATCCGGACTTGGTTGACCATCCTTCGGCTTTAGCCATTTTAATGGAAACCTCCGGGCTTTCTAGTCTTTCCCCGGTAAGCTTATCTATACAGTGAGCTACGCAGGATCTGGTTTCTCCTTCACCTTCCATCCGGAATTGCAGAGGTGTAAATTTACCCGATGCATTGACAGCTGAAATAATGAATTGTGAACTCCAGCTTGGTTTCCCATGCACAATATAGAGTTGTTGCATTACCGCAAATGGTGAAGCTCCAAGTCGTTGTGCCATCTCGAGCGCAATAATGCAGTCAGGAAGGTTACCTTGGAATTGTTTAGGAACTAGCGTAGATGCACTCAGGCATTTAGCTTGTCGCTGCATAAGCTCAAATCCTTGGGCCGATGCGAATCCTGAAACAGACTGTTGCAAGTCTACTTCTTGGATTGGTTCAGGAGTCAGTTGTGTTTCTTGGTCGCTCATTGTTATTAATATATTCTGTTAGTGCTTTGCTTACTAGACCGTTCAGGCTTATAAAGTTTTTCTTTGCAAACTCTTGTGCCTTTTCTTTTAGCTGCACTGGCAGATAAACTGTTGCTGTTGTTTTTTTCATACGCACCTAAACAAAATCATATTAAGGCCATAGTCAAATTAAATTAAATTTATTTCAATATTATTTCAATATTACATAAGTGTTAAAATAAAATAAGAAATTACTCGACAAAAGGAAAATAGTATTCATTGATTGAATTAATTATGAGTTATAGATTCACTAACACCGACAAATGGGACGATGAATGGTTCTTTGAATTAAAACCCTGCGAAAAGCTTGTATGGTTTTATATCTTAGACAAATGCGATAATGCTGGTTTTTATGAAATGCCAATGAGGAAAGCTTGTTTTGAATTAGGCATAGATGAGGAAAAGTATTTAGGGGCTATTGAGGGGCTAAACAGGGGCTATATAGGGTCTAGTAAAGAAGGGAAATTATGGGTTAAGAATTTTCTTAGGCATCAAAAAAATGGCAAACTTAATCCAGATAACAATGCTCACAAACAAATAATTTCTCTCATAAATTCTAAACATAAAGATTATGCAGGGTTAATTGATAATTTAGGGTCTAATCAGCCCCTATTTAGGGGCACAGGTAAAGGTAAAGGTAAAGGTAAAGGTAAGGTAATGGTAATGGATAATTATATGATTACTATAGGATCTTGGTTCAATAGAAAACCCGAAACAAAATGGAGTAAAAACGAGTTTGATAAATATAATGATAATAAGGATCTAATTCAGGAAACCATAGATGAGATGGAAAGCTACTACACATCGGACTGTGAATATAAACGAAAAGATGTGCAGACACTTTTGAATAATTGGACTGGTGAACTTGATCGTGCCAGAGATTTCAAATCACAAAAGAATGGGGAGATTACATTTTGACCGAAGAAGAAGCATACAAGGAAGCATTAAAGGAAATCACAATTGAGATCGGAAACGAAAGATTTATGGATACTATGGCTTTCGGATCTCACGTAATTACGGAAGAGGAAATACAAATACGATTTAGAGAAAGATACCAACAAAAATTAAATGACAAACACAGATCAACTGAAAGAACTAACGAAAGCTAGAGCCGAGATAATTGCTGTGGCTCTATTCCCAAACGGGAAACAAGAAGGAAACAACTGGTGTGTCGGTGACATATCCGGAAGCCCCGGAAAGAGTTTTAAAATCGCAATCCAAGGAACAAATGCCGGGATGTATAAGGATTTCGCCAATGAATCCGATAAGGGTGACCTAATCAAACTTTGGATGGAAAAATGCAATACCGATTTCAAAGGTGCGTGTAAGGACATAGGAAGCCTTTTAGGTGTCGAGTGGGGTAACGATAAGGGTAGGCCTATAAAAACCGTTTCTACCCCTACCTCTGTGGCTGTAAAGCAGCAATACAAAACCAAACAACTCCCATATCTTGAATGGTGGTATGATTATTTCAAAGAAAGAGGTATTTCTGCCGATACAATTTCAAAAGCCAAATTGGAAGAAACTGAGTGCGGGAAATTATGCTATCCGGTTTACGATGAAGATGGGAAAAAGGTTCTTTATCGAAAGTATCAAGCTCGTGAACGAAACGAAAAGGGTAAGAAAAAGGTTTTTCAGGACTCAGGAATTACCGGGAAGCAATGCTTAATCGGAAAACAGTGTCTGGACCCAGAGTCAAAATATATCGTGATTACCGAAGGTGAAGAAGATTGGCTCACTGCTCTAGGAATTGGATGGAACGCTCTTACCATTCCCCAAGGTGGACCAAGTAACTCATGGATCGAGAACGATTACGACTTCCTTATGCAGTTCGATGATATCTACCTGTGCTTCGATATGGATCAAGTAGGTCAAGATGCTACTGACGATGCCATTAAGCGACTAGGCATAGACAAATGCAAAATTGTAGAGCTACCGGAAAAGGATCTGAACGACTGTTGGATGAATGGTTGTGATAAGGATGAACTCGAGAGAATATTGTTAAATGCAAAAGTCATTATACCGGAAAAACTTAGAGATGTTGGGTTTTATGAGGATGAATGCGTAAGGCTTGCCGACCCACTCAGATACCAAGGAACAGAGTCACCGTTCCCCAAATTAGAATTTAAACAACGAGAAGGAGAACTCACCATCTGGACCGGGTGGTCATCGCATGGAAAGACTATGGTTTTGTCACAGTGGATCATTAACGAGATCCGTAACGACAAAAAAGCAATGATAGCTTCTATGGAGGTAGCAGTCCCCAAAGCAATAAACCTCATGGCCAAACAAATCACCGGGCAAGTAAATCAACAGTCAATCGAGAAAACAGTATCGTTTCTGCATAACAAACTATGGTTCTATGACAATACCGGGGTCGCAGATAAAAACGAAATGATCGAAGCTTTCATCTACGCAAGAAAACGCTATAACGTCAGAGTCTTTGTGATCGACTCCCTATGCCTATGCGGTGTGTCAGAAAAAGATATCGATGAACAGAAGGATTTTGTCCAACGACTACGAGATTTCGTAGATATACACCAATCACATTTACACCTTGTCGCTCACTCAGGAAAAAATGACACCAAAGATGAATCCAAAATGCCGACTAAGTTCGACGTAAGGGGTGGTGTAGCCATTACAGACATAGCATTCAATGGTATTACCGTATTCCGAAACAAAAAGACACCAGAAGAACGTAAGGAAGGTGAGTCAGACTCCATCATCAAATGCTGGAAACAAAGAGAGAATGGTATTGAGAATTTCGTGAAATGCAAATATAACAGTAAACACAGCATATTGGAGGAAGTATGAGATTAAAAATATTAGAAATACTAGAGAAGTGGGTCGGTAAGTTATACTGGAGACTTCTGCAAGAGCTTGAATACGAAAGACGTAAGAAAGGTATCTAATGAGCCATGCCGACAGATTCAAGCACATCTACCTCTGGCTTGTATTCGTCTGTAGATCAATTTTAACCGGGAAACTGGACAAGAATAGAACAAAACTAGCTCTCGGTGGAATCCGCAGAGCACTAACAACGAGAAAATACTAATGGGTAAAAAACTAATCGCATGCTCGATTGACGTAAGCGCAATCAATAAAGCTAAAATCAAACCACACCAAAATGGTAAGAAATACTACAACTTCACCGTTTCACTTAGTGACGAGGAAGATCAATACGGAAACCATGCCATGATATCCGAATCCACCACCAAAGAAGAACGAGACAACGATATTAAAGGAACCATCCTTGGCAATGGCAAGGTCGTATGGTCCACACCTGAACGACAACAACCTAAACAAGAAACGGCTCCAAGCAATAATCCTGAAGCCGTCACTGAAATCGACGATGATGTGCCATTCTGATAAGTTACTCCAATAGAATAACTTAAAAAAAGGCCGGGTATCAACTCGGCCTTTTCTCTTTCCCTCTCTCGTGATGAAAATAATGATTATTGTATTTGATTATGTTTGTGGCCCAACTCGGTGGTGCGCTGCTACGGAAGTGAGTATAGTTGAAACTAGGCATCGGATCTATTCCAGCTTCTAACATACTCGCCAAGTAAATCGCTCGCTTCCCTTCAGGTGTCCTTAAGTTCTGCTTGTGAGCATAGTTTAAACCATCAAACTGATAAGGCTTTCTAACCACTTCCTCGGGGCTTATTCCCTGCCTTATGCTACGCTCATGGATGACGTCTGCTACCAACGCCATCCCAAACTCTCCTTCTCCCTTGCTCTCAGCCATTATTACGCTGGCCAGTAGTAACAAGCTCTTCATTTCTCCTCCAGCTTCACTCCAAACACATTCTTTACCAGCATCCAATCGTTTGCAGCTTCCTCCGCATCGACCCGGCTCGCTGTGATATGTTCCACTAGCTCATTACCTCCGTAATATATTATCGTCATTTTCCACTTACGCTGCTTCATGATATTCCCCTAACTCTCCTACTACATTGTAAAATTCAAACTGTGTGTGCTTCGGTGTGATGTAGGCCTTATACCATGCATCACTATTCAATTCATCATCCCAGTATCTCGTCAATACCGCTATCCTACCATCATCCTGCGCTCGTTTCCAAACGCAGGTTTCTCGGTAATATCTCCATCCTGTTCTACGCAGGAATTTCTCATCTTGTTGTAACTTGTTCATCTTTATGTATTTAGCCATTCATCAAAGGTTAGTAATCGCTCCCCGGTGATTCTACTGTAACCATCACCGTCATCCTCGCAATTCAGATAAATGTCGTATTCATCCTCCTGCGTTCCTCGCACCCTAGTTTGTATCTGATCTTCGTCCATTATAATCCTAAATAAAATATTAACCCGTAGCTAGCCCCAATGAATGCTACCAACGCACCCATGCTTATCATCCGAGTCAGCCAAACTATGCTGCGCTCGTTCCAACGTATCATCTGCCTAATCAAGCTCCACATTATTCTTCCTCCGTTGCTTGTTTCTTCTCACCTTGTCGTTTAATGTAACCTCGGCCCACCTCGTCGTGCTAACACCAACTCGCTGCGCTTCAGCTTTCCACTTCAGGAAATCACTCTCCCTCACCTGAAACGTAACCCTACGGCTACGCTTCTCCCACTTGTATTGTATCTCTTCATTCATACGATTCTCTCCCATTTGTAATCTCTCCATTCCTTAACTTCTTGCACATAAGGTGTTTGCAATATCTCGGTCAACCCTTCGGCTCGCAAGGGGGCTATTATCATGAACCTGATCGCTTTCGTGATTCCTCGCTCTTCCGCTAAGAAAAGTGGTGTCCCACTCTCTTCGCACCAGTTCTTCAGTCTACACCAACCATCAAATAGGTCGGCTACTCTCGGCCCAAAGTCGGCCACAAATACTCGTGTCCGACTCGCTACTGTGTTTTGTTCTTCATTCATAATCTATCCTTTTATCTTGTAGTTACTCTCAAGCAATACCCCGGCCATGTAAATTATTTGACCTTGTTGCTTCTTATCTAAGGTCAAATCGCGCTCAACCAACTCTCGAAAGTATGGCATGAAGCACCATCCCCTATTCAGGTAGTCGCGCATAATCACTCTGGCTTTACCGCAGTCTATATTATTCAACATCTCATCGAGGATGCTAAGTAGCATCCCCTCCTTCTCATTTGTCTTTGTCATCTCGTCTCTCCTACCAATCTGTTAAGCAGCCAGCTACTCCAATTTCGCCTTCGCAATGTTCTAACTCTTCCTCGGTCATGCCTTCGCAGTAATTCCAAAGCTTATCCTCGGCTCGCTCATGGGCCTTCTCATCTCCCCGGTCACCCATCTCCTCCTTCTTCAGGTAAAGCTCAGCTTCCGAGCGGTATAATTTTATGCAGTGGTTTATTTTTTTCGTTCTCATAATTTTACCAGTTGTAAGTAGCTTCAAATTCTTCTCGAGTATAAACTCGATAGCTTTCCGATCCGTCCAATAAGCGATCAGGTTTGCAATCAATGTAGACACCAACCTCATCTTCATATTCATAATCTACATAGTCGCAAGTGTTAGTATTCATCCATTGGTCATTTGATCTGTATAATTTCATATTAATTTTCTCCAGTGCTGTGGCGGTTTATCATAATTGAATTTACACTAAGCCATACCTTTCAAACCTTATCAAGTCTCTTTCCAAAGAAAGTTGAGAAAGTTTTATATTCTTCCATTTCTCCTATACAGTATACCAAAATAATTAAATACCGGATTAAATGGTATTTTAACAAAAACTAACAATTCCGGCAGGTAAATCCTCATACCAACTTTCATAACTCGTTGATAACACTTAATGCAAATTACTTGCAATAATAACGCATCTCCATCCCAGTAAACGCTTTACCGAACAATATTGACAACCACCCCATTTACTATTAGAAATTAGGTGTAGACGAGCACCGAGCAGGAGCACAGTCGACCGACCAGCACAACCAACAAAGAACAACACACACAGCCAATCCTCCCGGCCTTAACTATCCAAATATTCATAGTCAGCTCCCAATACCTCGTCCAATGTCCCCTTCAACACCAACCCATCACTCACCAACCTACGCATAGAGTCTCGCAACGAGTTCTTCGTAGTCCGCTCAAATCCTACCTCACGCAAATGCTCCAGCACCCCTCCATGACTGTCCATACGAACACACCACAAATACTCCAACACCGCCAACTGAACCTTACCGTAACTCTCAGCATTCATAGGCATGCGGATGATACGCCAACACACCTTCGGTCGCCTGCCCTTACGACGATCCAATCGCCAACGCATCAACATCGCCAACAATAATGCTACCTGATCGTCACTCAGGTTGCTCATCTCAGTCTCGTAACAGTCACGCAAGAAGCGATTAGCTATCGTGATCTCCGGCCTACGATGACTAGGGTATAGTAATCTGTTCCTGCGCTCTCCTCGGGATTCTTGGTAGACTGACATAGTTCTTAAAGTTCCTACAATTAGTAATAAGTAAACTACACTTAAGGGGTCAATCACTGCGGTGTCAAGAGAGGGAGGGAGCCATTGCGCTTATCTATAGCCCATTTCCCCAGCGTGTGCACGTCCTGCAGCCCACACCACTACACACACGCAACTGTCCCGGCCTTAAGTGTAAGGAAATGTATCTTACACCGACGCACAATAACCATTATGTCCACTGACACACATCTTACACCCGTTTCCCTGCGATATTCGAGTGATCCTGAATGCAATTGCACCTGCGGAAGGGGCCTAGGGGGAAGCCGGATTTCGTTTTAGTTTTATCCATCCCACCTAAAAACTGAGCCAAAATTTCCGATTTGACTTTTCCGGAACCTAATAAATATTAGTGTCAGTAGTATTCAAATTGACCTTTCAATATTACGGGATACAAGTTTAGGAGGATACCTTGGAACAAAGACGGGGTATCCTCTTTTTGTTTTTCCGGAATAGTCAAAAACTTGACAAAAGCGGTAAAATATCCTCTATAGTTCCTATGGACGTGGAAGTATTGGTAGAAGGGGTGGATGGGGTATTGCCTAAGAAGGAGGCCCGTAAGCGAGCTAAGAAGCGTATAAGTGCGGTAAAGAAGTCTGCTAAGGAGGCTAATAAGGTTCGTAAGTCTGAGATAGTGACTAAGGATGCTTGTTTAGAATTGGGGTTAAAAAGTGAAGCGCATGTGGCATTGGGTGTGAGTCGTGTATGTGCTGAGATGGACTTCAATCCGGTAAAGGAGATGATAAATCTTTATAAGGCTGCTGGGATGGAGTTACCTTATTGTGAGAAGGTAATGGAGAAGATGGGTATAATGGAGTTTCAACGAAAGATAGTGGATTCATTGGGAGCTAAGGTTCAAAAGGATGAACACGTTGAGAAGGGTGTAAATGAGGTAAGTGGTAATGTATTTAATATTACGATACAAGGAGAATATAAGAAGGAAGATGAGATAAAGGGGGTAATTGATGTATAAGTATCAAGTTGTTTGGGAGACTATACCTTTTATGAATGGGTTAGTAGATATCTTGATGGTTGTTAATCGTGAGACTGAGAGATTTATTGAATGGAGATGGGCATTGGGTGAGGAGAGTAAGTTGAGTGCATTTCGTAAAGTTAAAGGAGAGATTAGGAGTAGGTTATGAGTGAGATACAATTCATGGATAAGGAGGAGGCTAAGAAATTGCATGCGAGAATGTTATTTCGTAGTATGTTGTTGGATGTGCCGAATATATTGGTCAGGCATGAGGAGATAGTTTGGATTAAGTATGAAATGAGGATGTTGGATGAGTTATGAGGAGAAGAGTGTAGACAAATGTTGGGTTCCGACATGTTACCAGAGGTGGGAGGAGCGCATACTACCTGAGTTTGTTATAACAAAGAAAGTCCTTATGACCAAGTGGATCAATACGACTAACGGTCAAGAAGAATGGCGGGAAGTGCCGGAGGTTACTGAGGGATGAGTATAGCGGAGTTACCGAAGATAGGTGATATTGACGCGAAAGCGATAACATCTTGGAAGGACGTTAAGATACATGGAGATCCGAAGCGCAATGGTAAATATGTTGCGTATGTGGATGGTGAGGTATGTATGTTAAAGTTGAAGAGTGGCAAGTGGTATAAGTATTTGGATGATGTGGCGTATTCTGTTGGCAGTCCTAGATACTACATGGTGATACCGGAAGGGCCTTGGACTACGAGTTATTTGCATGGCAGACCATGATATGTGACTTATGGGGTTTTCCTTGGCCTATACCGCCAGAGATGCAAGAGGAAATGGAATTAGTATTTATTGAATTAGTGGACGAAGAAGATGGCGAGATCGATCAAACCTAAATATTTACCAGATTGGGATAAGCAAATCCCTTGGATGTGGAAACCTAGAGACTATCAGAGTGAAGCTTGGAATTATCTAGCGACCGGGGGTAAGAGAATGACTATTATCTGGCATCGACGTGCTGGTAAGGATTTATTTTCTTTACAGTGGTTGATCAGGAGTTGTGTTTTGCGACCGGGGACGTATTGGCATGTATTTCCGAATTATAGCCAAGGTAAGAAATCTATCTGGTATGGTAGAACGAAGCACACTACTCCGGAGATTAGATACCTTGATTATATACCAATTGAGGTGCGGAATGCTAAAAACGGTGGTAATGGTATAAACGATGCAGAGTTGACGGTCACTTTTCACCCGGACTTAGGGGGAAGTATTTATCAGATCATCGGTGCGGATAAACCGGAAGCATTAGTAGGTGCCGGGGTTTCTGGTGTAATTTACTCGGAATATGATTTGATGCCACCGTCAACACATATGATGTTGCAACCGATGTTGAAGGAGTCGGATGGTTGGGCTATTTTCTGTTATACTCCTCATGGAAGAAATCATGGGTATGACCATTGGAACCGGGTAAAGAGATTGGAGCAAAAGGAACACTACACTCAGCTATTGACAGTCGAGGATACGCAGAAGTATACTGGATGGGACTTAGAAGAACTTGTAGAAGAGGCTCGTAATGAAGGGTTTAGCGAAGAGAAAATACAAAGTGAATATTGGTGTAGTTTTGATGCTCCTGCGGAAGGTTCGATATTTGGTCAACAACTTATTGAACTCGACAAAAAAGGATACATAGGGAAATACGAATGGGATCCAGATTATCCGGTATTTACTTGTTGGGACTGGGGATTTGATGATCATACTGCTATATGGTTTTTTCAGGTGTTTGAGGAAAAGGTAATCTTTATTGATTACTATGAGGATAGATTGAAAGGAATTGATCACTATGCCCGAGTGCTTAAAAATAGACCGTATGTCTATGAAACTCATTATGTTCCGCACGATATGAGGCAACACGAGTCAACCGGGATTACCCGTATTGATAATGCTCGTAGATTTGGTCTAAGGCTTCACCCGGTGCCTAGATTGCCCAAGACAGAGCAAGTTGAAGCCGGGAGAGCGTTGCTTAGAAGGGTAAGGTTTGATGATGCTCTATGTTCGGAGGGATTGGGCTGTCTGCGGTCATACAAGCGAGAATACGACCACAAGATGAATAGATTTAAAGATAACCCGGAGCATGATGATGCTTCGCATGGTTCCGATGCTTTTATGCTTGGAGGTATAGCCATGAGGTTTTGGCAAAATAAGCAAAAGAAAAAAAGACCTAAGAGTTATCTTCAGGAAACGGCCTACAAGCTTAAAGTTTGACAAGTCAAGTTTTTTTGTAAACTAATTATCTATTATGGCAAGCTTGGATGAAATATTAAAAGGAGCTACGCAACATCGTAAAGATACTGCTGCGTATAAGACTCTAGGTCATGGCGAAAGGGCACGTGTTGACTTAAGAGCAGAGGTAGATGAAACACTTAATGTCTTAGGGAATCGCAATTTATCAAATCTAATGTCTCAGTTAAATGGGTCGCTTTTAGGATTTGACGAAGCTGCTCTTACAGAACGACTTACGGGGGGAGGTATGGGAGCAGGGGAAGATGTAATGCGAGACGATTACAATATGGCAAGAGAGCTTATCAGCTTCAGGGCCAAGTTTACCGCACCACCCGTTGACGTTTCAGGACCAGCCCCAGTTCAACAATACCAAGCCCCGGAACGAGTAGCTCCAAGTAGAGATGCTGCCTCAGTTCAAAACCAAACACTTAATAATATTGTGAGCAGGGCCGGAAGAGCAGCAAGTATTGTCTCACCAATGGCCCCATCATTACTTTCATCTACGTCTAGCGCCAATACTGCAGTCACTACCAGAAAAAGAAGCTTAACGGCTTTAGATGCAGACGAAAATCTACTCAAGCCAAAGGTCGCTTCATGAGCATGCACTACGTTAAAAAAATAATAGAGCGACATACTACTGCCCGGAAAAATAAAGCTAACTTTACAGATGAGTTTAATGAAATCATTAGATTCATCAGGCCAAGAGGGACATTCTTTGATCACAAAGTTGAACAAGGATATAACCGGGAATCGCAAATTTACGACTCGACAGGGATATGGGCACTCAGACAATTCGCTTCTGCAATGTATGCCTACAATGTAAGTGACACTGTCAGATGGTTTACTTTCCGATCGCAAAATAGAGAAATACAAAAAGATCCAGATTTTCTCAGTTGGGTCGAGGAAGTATCAGATATTATTTATGAAGAGTATCAAAGACCAGAAGTCGGGTTTGCTCAAATGGCAGATGAAGTGTTTATGGACATTGGGGCTTTTGGCACTGGGGTTCCTTATCAAGAATACGACAGAGATGCTGGCCATCTGCAGTTTCGGGCTTTTAGCCTTGGCGAGTGTGATCTATTGGAGAACTTTAGAGGTCTCTTTGATCATGTTTTCCGAAGTATGCAATATACTACCATGCAAATCATTGAAGAATTCGGTGAGGAAAATGTGCCAGCTAAATTGCTTAAATCGTCTGATGAACATCTTCATACGGTAATTCATGCAGTTCTGCCAAATAATGAGAGAACATTTGAAGAGTATACTAATAAGTTCCAAGGCAAGAAGTATGCAAGTTGTTGGTTTATAGAAGGTTATAGTGGAGCAAATAAGCCAGAAGAATGTGTCCTGAAATGCAGTGGGTTCGATTACTTCCCGTATCACCCGGCACGTTGGTCAAAGGTCGCAGGGGAAACTTTCGGAAGAGGTCAAGGTGCACTCGCATTAGATGACGTGCGTATGCTCCAAGCATTGCGATTAATGACGATTAAAGCTGCAGAACTCGCAATCAATCCACCGATAGCTTGTGTTGATGGTTCCGTAACCGGAGATCATACTCTTAATTCAGGTGACCTTGTGTTTGTGGATCCGGCATTCGCTTTCGGAAACGGTGACCCACTGAAGCCAGTTTATATTGCTGGAGATCCAAGAATCGGTAGAGATATGATTAACGATGTTCGGGAGCAAGTTCTTCAAGCGTTTTTCGTAGACCAATTTATAAGACCCAAAAAGAAAGAAAGACAGACAGCCGTAGAGATCAGCGATGACAGATCCGAAGGGTTGCGTCAACTTTCTCCAATGATAGCTAGAATTCAAAAGGAGTTTACCAGCCCATGCTTGATGACAAGCTTCAAGCTCCTTTATAAGAATAAACGTTTGCCAGAGTTACCATTGGGGGTCAAACTTGATGACCTATCAGTCTATTACACAAGTCCGGCTGCAAAAGCACAAAGAATGGTTAAAGTAGAAGCATTCTTACAGTTCCTGCAGATTACCGCTCAGACTGCACAGTTCGATCAAGAAGCACCAATGATTGTGAAGGGTGCAGAAATGCTGAAAGAAATTGCTATGGAAATGGAAGTTCCAAGAACAGCAATTGCGACAGAGCTTGAATTACAAGCAGCGAAAGATCAGCAAGCAGCACAACAGCAAGCACTTATGCAATCGCAAGTGCAAGAGCAACAATCAAATGCAACTCTGAATATGGCAAAAGCCAGAAATGAGATGGTCGGTTAAATAATTTTATGGACAGATTACAAGACCTATATAAACAACTTGCCCCGGCAGAAATGGCTAGTGATAGCGTCACTGCCGAGGCAAAAGAAAAATACTACAAATATCAAATAGACCGCAAAAGAGCATACAAGAAATTGTTTTCTACAAAAGAAGGTAAGCTTATTTTAGAGGATTTATGCGATATCGCTTGCGTTTGGAATAGCACCTATCGACAAGATAAAAGATTGTCTGAAAGGTTAGAGGGCGCAAGGGATCTAGTTTTAGAGATGATTAAAACCGCAGGGAAAGATCCTCTCACGATTGCACAAGAAGGTAACAAACGAATAGAAAATATAAGAAATGGACGAGACATCAACAACGCAAACCCAATCAAGTGAAACAACAGAACCAGTTAGCGATAACCTAATTGGAGATGTTACACCGCAAAATCAGGAAACATACTGGTATGAATCTATTCAAGATCCAGCACTAAGAGAACATCCTGAGATTCAAAACCATAAGGATATTGAGTCTTTTGCCAAAACACACGTGAATTTACAAAAGATGATCGGTGATAAAAGGATCGTTGCACCAAAAGAAAACTGGGGAGAAACAGAATATAATGAGTTTTATAACCAATTGGGTAGACCAGAAAAACCCGATGAATACGGTTTCGACCTTGGCGATGTTAAGCCAGAACAGATTGGAATCAGTGAAGAAGATATTTCTCAATGGCAAAACTTAGCACATCAATTAGGGTTGCCAAAATCTAAAGGTAAACAACTGTTCGGAGCATTTGCAGAAAGAGAAGCTAATTTTATTGCTAATCAAGAAAAAGAAAAAGCAGATACCCTAGAACGAAACATAAAGGAACTCGATGAATCATTCGGGGATAAGAAAGATTACAAGGTTGATCTTGCCAGAACTGCATTGGAGAAATTCGGGAATAAAGACATTTCAGAGCACCTACAAGAAAAAGGTCTACTCGCAGATGCAAAGTTTATCAAATTCCTTAGTGGACTTGGTGAACAAACACTTGATGATAGTGCTTTATTTAGGGCTGTTAATGGCAATGGTTCTAGTAATCCCGTTAATACTGTTGCTACAGCTGATCGCAGGATTAACGAAATAAAGAACGACCCAGAATTAATGTCTGCCGTTTACGATAGCAACCATCCAAGACATAACGAACTCTCAAAAGAATATAAATCACTGAGAGACGTGAAACTAAAATATGAGCTAGAACAGGCAAGAAAAAGGGGATAGTAAAAAATTTATTGATTTTTCAAGCTTATTGTGTTTTTTTTTAATTGTGTCCGATATTTATCGGAGTCCACTAGTTGGGTAGCTCCACCGAATTTTAGTTTTTCGGGTAGCACAAGATAACAATACATCTAAACCAACAATTAGGAGATATAAAATATTATGGCTACTGGTAATTTAACTGTATCAGAATTGGCAGTTTACCAAAACAGTTATGAAGAAATGTTCTCGGAAGAATTGCAACAAAAGCAATCTAGACTAATGAGAACCGTTCAACTGTTTAATAAAACTGCTGACAAAAACTACTACGACAGAATTGAAAAGATTACTGTTCGCAAGAAAACCGGATCTCACGAAAAGGTAATCAGCGATCCAGCTTCTTATCAAAGACGTTTCTACGAATACGACACTTATTACAGCGATATCGTTGTTGATAAGGACGATATGCTTCGCATGGCTAATGAGCCGGGGAATGCAATCGTTGGTCAAATGAGACAAGCAATGGCACGTGAGCATGATGCTGAAATCATCCGTTCTTTCTTTGCAGACGTAAAGACAGGTGACGATGGTTCTACAGTTGCAACTTTCCCAAGTGCTAATCAAGTTGCTGTTGATTTCGCATTCGGTGGCGGTGGTTCCAATTCAAATCTTGGAGTCGATAAGCTTTTAAAAGGTATCGAGACTCTTCAAGCAAATGAAGCAATGGATCCAAGCGAGCCTTTGTATTGCGGTATTACTGCAGCAATGGAACGTGCGCTGAAACGTGATTCTGATTTCAAAGACTTTGATTTCAATAATTCAAAACCATTGACTATGCGTGGGCTACCTGAGTGGCAAGGCATCCAATTTATCCGTTGTGAGTTCTTAGAGACTGACGATAATGGATATGTTCGTTGTCCGCTATACACTCCAAAGGCTATGCGTTTCAATGCTCCAACTCTGGAAAATCTACGTTTACGTGAAGATCCAGACTATCACTTTAACCCACACTTCTATATTGCTTCTCGTTTCGGTGGAAATCGCCAATACGAAAACGCAATCGTAGAAATCAAGTGTGATATCACTGTTTAATAGGAGGTAAAATATAATGGCAACTTACTATTCAGAACAACTCGCTAAAGTAAACGGATCCAGCCGTAGTCCTTTGAATAAAGGCGAAGGTTGGACAGACGTTAAATCTAAGCGTTGGACACTTAATACAGCCGATGACGTAACTGGAACTCTTGCTGAAGGTGACGACTTTGAATTGGTTTTAATCCCCAAGGGTGCTAGAATTCGTGGTGGTAAAATCCTATTTGAAGCAATGGGAACCGACATGACTGCTGATATCGGTCTAAAAGGAGCAGACGGTAGCGGATATATTGACGCTGCTGGAACTGTAGCTGATGATCCTGATTTCTTTACTTCAACTCCATTAGATGTGAGTGCAGCTGGTGAAGATACGTTTGGAGATACTCTTGGTGATAATTATGATTACCAATTAGAGAAAGACTGCTACTTGACTGTGACTACCGACGATACTGGTGGGGCAGATGCTTGGGCAGACGATAAAGACTTCAACGGCTATATCGACTTCATTTGCGGATTATTCTATTCGTAATCTCGTCCACAACCTTAACCGGACAGTTTGATCAGCTGTCCGGTTTCCTTGTATATAATTATGAGTGCAATATCAAAAACTAGTATCGCAAACGTAGCAGCTTTAGCATTAGGAAATGAACCGTTACAAGATATCGGGGAAGATTCTGATTTTGCAATTTTAGCAAACAATAGATTTGATTATTGCCTTGGGGCTGTAGCACGTATGCACGAATGGACGTGCCTAACAAAGCGTGTTATATTAAGCCCATTAACAGATAGTCCAGAGTTCGATTGGGATTATCAGTTCGTTTTGCCAAGTGATCTAATAAAGATACTTAGCGTAAAAGACGAACAACTGAATTTATTAAAGTATGAGCCACAGGGAAGTAAGATACTATCTGACTATAATGTCATTTATCTTAAATACATCCATACCCCTACTGCACTAGGAATAGTTGACCATCTATTTGCAGAAGCATTAGGCTACTACATAGCAAAAGACTTAGCGTTTAAAGTCACTCGAGACGATAAGATCGTGCAAATGATTGAATCAAAGTTTCAAAGAGCAATGCAGCAAGCAAAGAAAGAGGACTTTAACGAGAACGATAAACAAATGGTTAAGCCCGACAGATTAATGTCTGCAAGGCATGGTTATTCCAGAATACACTCACAATATGTAGATTCACGAAATCACGACTATACTAATCTAGTTCCATAATCATGGCTATAAGAGTTGCAAAGAATAATTTCTCAAGCGGAGAATTAAGCCCTAGACTTCATGGACGAGCTGATGTAAAGCAGCACGATAACGGTGTAGCCGAAATGAATAACTTCTTTTTGCGAAAAAATGGAGGTTGCTATAGACGTTCCGGGTCATTGCTTATTGTTGAGCAACTAAGTAATTTATATAAGTCCAGAATTGAGGACTTTAAGGTAAATACGGAAAATACTTATGCCATCGAGTGGAATAGATTTATTGCAAGACCAACTTTTAATCAAAGCCCACTATACGAAGCAGAGTTGTCCATCTATGGAACTCCGGTATTAAATCCACTTACGGTTTCAATCGCATCACATACCTATACTGCCGGGGACTATATTGATATATTTGATTCCCTTGGAGCAATTGAGTTAAACGGAAGAACATACAAGGCAGCATCCGTTGGAACCAATTTAATAAAACTAAGTGATGTTGATGGGAACCTTATCGATGCCAGTGCTTTCGGAGCTTACACTTCTGGTGGTGCTACGTTCAAACACATAGTATTCTCGCACATATATGACGAGACTAGGCTAGAAAAATTAACATTCGCTCAAAGGGCTGATAATTTATATATCGTTGACGGTGCAAACCCACCGCAGCTATTAACTAGGCAAAGCGATGCTCAATGGACAATCGAAAGGTTTTACACTAAGGATGGTCCCTATCAGGCAATCAATGATACAGCTATAACTCTTACCGCTTCAGGAACTACCGGGAGTGTAACAGTAACGGCAAGTGCTTCTCTATTTCAATCTACAGACGTAGATCGCTTAATAAGCCCTACAGTGGGAGGCACAAGGGGCTGGGGAACCATTACAGCATTCACTAGCTCAACAGAGGTTACAGTGTCCATATCGAGCGATTTCGGTGGAACTACTGCAACTTCAGAATGGAGGCTAGGAGCTTTCTCGGATACAACAGGATGGCCTAGAGCAATAACATTTCACGAGAATAGATTAGTATTTGGTTACACCGACACCGATCAACAAAGATGGTGGACTTCTAAACCAGATGACTACCCAAGGTTTGATCCAACAGAACCAGATTTAACAGTGCTTGATAATAATGGAATCAACTTTGAGTTATCATCAAAGGATTTCGATGCAATCACTTGGCTTGAATCAGGAGTCGGTTTATTTATTGGAACAGTTGGTGGGCCACACTTAGCGACAGCTTCCGGTGGTTCATTGACTCCAACTAATGTCAGAGTTAAGAAACAAAATGGTGTAGGATCTAATTTAATACCGCCAGTTCTTGTAAATAGCACAGTTCTATATACAGCAAGAACAGGTAGGCAAATAATGGATCTGTCATATAATTTTGATATTCAATCGTTTGAATCATCAGAGTTGTCAAATATAGCAGAACATCTATTCAAGAATGGCACAAAAGTCGTAGACACAGCATGGCAACAATTCCCGGATGGGAACGTTTGGTATGTATTGGATAATGGAACCTTAATTGGAATGCTATACGACAGAGTTCAAAACGTAGTAGGATTCCATAAACATCAATCGGGAGGGACTTATGTTGCCGAATCCCTATCAAGCGGATATGTTAATGTTGGCGATAGGTATCGCATTACTAATAATATTGGCGGCGCAGACTTTACAGAAGTAGGTGCAGCAGATAATGAAATTGGAACTGAGTTTATTGCTACAAATATTAATCCAACTTGGGGAAGTGGAACTTTAGATCGGATTATTAATGGAGTTATTGAATCAGTAACAGCAGTAGCAAGTAGCGACTTAAGAGAAGATCTCGTTTATATTACCGTTAAAAGGACCATAAATGGGGCTACAAGACGTTTTGTTGAATACTTTAACGTAGAGCATAACCCATCCCATAATCAGGACTACGATGAAGCCGTATTCGTTGATTCATCAATTACATACTCAGGAGTAGCAGCAACAACATTTGGAAACTTATGGCACCTAGAGGGTGAAGAAGTTCAAGCATTTGCAGATAATGGGGTCCAGCAACCATTAACAGTTACAAATGGACAAATTACTCTTGATGATTCAACCACTACTTTAAAGGTTGGATTTAAATATGAGAGTAGATTAAAGTTTTTACCATTCGAAATACAGACGAAATCAGGATCCACCTTCTCCGCTAAAAGAAGTATCAATAGACTTTTGGTTAGAATTGATAACTCAGTTGGTATAAAACATGGAAATAATCCACTAGACTTAAGGGATATTCCATTTCGTAAACCACAAGACGAAACCGATGTTCCAGAGAATATGGTCTCTGAAGATGTAGAACTATTGGGTGTTTCTAATTGGGATCGAAGGAATGAATACTATCTTGCTTCAGATTACCCACTTCCGTTAAATATATTATACGCACTAGTTGAAATGGAGGTTGGAACATGAGTATGACAATGGAAGATATTGATAAACAAATAGTTGAGAATCCTATTACCAAGGAGGAAGCAAGAGAGCAGTTTGTAAGAATGACTGAGTACTTTGGCTTAAAGCACACTTTTACTTTTGATGAAGCGTGGGAAGCTACGCAAGAATTGAAAAGAAGAAGAGAATATCGAGAGAATGTTGCTAAGTTTCAGGAAGAGTGCCTCAAGAATGGATCCATGCATTCAGGTGAAATCGTAGACGAATACAATCCATTAAAACACTCGTTTGCAGATGGTATGTATATTCGTGAGATAATTAATCCTAAAAATCAACTCCTTGTAACTAAAATACATAAGCAAAAACACCCATTTTTCTTATTATATGGAAAGATGAGCATTGTTACAGAAAATGGAGTAGAGCACCTAGAGGGACCAAGTTACGGAATAACATCACCGGGAACCAAAAGAATAATTTATACACATACAGAATGTAAATTTGTTACTGTTCAAAGAACAGACAAAACAGATTTAGACGAAATAGAGGAAGAGTTAATATGTAAGGACTTTAGTGACCCGGCAGTTACTTCTGAAGATTTAGAACTTTTAATGGGAGGATTTAAACAATGAGTTGGGCTGCGACAATTGCAATAGGGTCTAAGATGACAATGGACTTCTTCGGAGGTATGAAGTCATCTAAAGCCAAAAAGAAAATGGCTGTCCAGACAATGAGGGCAGCTCGTTTTAATGCTACAATTTTAGAGGGAAACGCAAAAGAAGTACTAGAAACCGCTAGGATAAATTCAGATATTGCTCTGTATAATGTAGATGCAATTCGAAGAGCTACGGCATACAATGAACTTACAGCACTAAAAACTGCCGAGCAAATAGAGCAATCAACAGAGCTTGAAGCAGAAAGAATCTGGACCCAAGCTAAAAGAATGGCAGCAACTCAAACGGTTGCTTACTCGGGCACATCAGGTGTTGATCTAGGTGGTTCTGCATATGATGTAATGCGAGACACAGAGCTAGAGAATAACCTAACCGCTTTAATTACAATTTCAAATGGACTCCGAGAGTCAGATTATCATAAGTCGGAAGCAACCAATATTGCCGAAAAAGGAAGTATGGATGCATGGAATTTAGACCAACAAAGGAAAGAAGAACTAAGACTTGCAGCTATTAACTCGGAGAATTTAAAGAAGGAAGCTCAACTTGTAATGATGAAAGGTGAGGCATCTGCATCTAGTTACAAGGCACAAGCTAGAAGCGATTTATTATCTACTGGTAGCGATTTGGCTGGTAGTGCATATGCAATGTCTGGTCAATTCGGTGGCGGTGAAAAAGGAGAGGAAACATAATGGCTAAGATACCAACAGCACAAAGTTCTAATCAATTGAGTAAGGTCGTTGGTCAAGCTACTAAAGACTACAACCTACAGACAACTAAAAGATCACCGGGATTACAAACATCTCAGATGGACGTATCTCATTTATATGATCCAACTGGTGATTTAGCATTAGCAAAAAGCTATAAGCAAATTGGTAATGTTGTTGCTACTATTGGTCTTGATATTCAAGAAAAGAAAGACAAGACGGAACTAGCTAGGTATAAAAATGAAATAGATGAATTCTTCGGGGGTGTAGAAGCCAAGGCCAAGAACAACCCGCAAACCGAACAATACAATCTAAATAAGCAATTACAAAAAGACTTTAAAGAGGGATACCTAAGCAAGAATGTTCCCCGGAGATTAAAAGACCAAGTATATTCCTATTTTGATGCTGGTTCTACGAAGAATGATATTTCTTCAATGAATCACCAATATAAGGCATTAATTGCAGAGTCAGACCAAGAGATCAAACGTTCTGCAGACATTGGGCTAAAAAAGATCATACTGGAAAACCCTACTAATGTAGGTGACTTGATGGTGTCCTTAAAGGAATACGATAATAATTTACAAGGCTCAATTAACGGTAATCCTTTTACTGGAAATAAAGCTGTCCAGTTGGAATATGAGAAATACCGTATGAGAAACATGGATGCGGTTTTAACTCACTTTGCAGAAACTAATCCAGATTTAGCACTAGAAGCAATTAAGCAAAAGGAAGTAACCGACAAGCTAACTGCTGAAGGGTTATCCTCTATTATACAAAAAGCAAATACCAGTAAATCCTCAAGGGTTTCAAAAGAGATAAGAGATACTAAAGACTCAATTAGGGCTACAGTAAATGCCTATAATGATGAGAATATCGAAGAATTACCACCAGCGGTAAGAGAAATAATATCCGGGGAAGAAGCTTTTAAATACTTCAATAAGAATGAAGTGAATACATTACGGACTGCTCTTAAATCAGCAGATAAAAAATCCGTATTTAAAGATTTTACTAAAGAGGGGAAAACAGACTCTGAAATATTTCAGCAGTTTGGAACGGATCGTTCTGCCACAAAAGAGTGGATAAAAGAAGGTCGTAGGCTAAAAAAAGAGAAAATTGATAAAGATCCTTTTGATTACTATAGTAACAATATTCTAATGCAAGAACTTGCAACTAAGCGAGATCAAGCAATAGCTGCTGGTGATAATGAGTTAGCATTTGAGTATGAGAAAGAAGCGATCAACGAGTATGAGAAAATGTACTACGATGATCATGGACATTACCCGCAGTCGTATCTGTCTCTAGATCAACAATCTACATACATAAATAAATATTTAGGATTGGAGAATGCAAACGCTTATTCTGAAGATGGAAAGAAAAAAGTATTAGACAAAGTAAGTTTCTTCCAAGCTCTTGAAGCGAAATATGGTGAAAAACGAATGAGCGCAGTTGTTAGCCAACTAGCAAATGACGAAAGATCAAAAGGGATATACTCTGAATTTTACATTGCCGATAGTTTTTACGACCCAAGTTCTCCTAATAAGTTTCATTCAGCTATGGTGAATATCAACAATTGGAGAGGTTCTGATGATTATGTTGCATCTAAAAAAGCAATAATTAGAAGTTTGCCAGAAGCTGTTTACAGGCATATCAATTACTCAAATATGGGTTCCAAGGAAGAAATAGCTAAAGAGCTAAATGCAGTTGCTGATACGGCACTTGCCGGAATTCCTTTTAATTATGAATACAAAGATCGAAAGAAGTTCTCTTCGGATGACATTGAGGAGTCTTTAAAAAATTCTAATTATATATATTTTGATGAAGGTGACTTGAATCAACCATTGCCATTGAAATTACCTAAAATGATAAATGGCCAGCCATTGAAAAAGTCTAAACTAAAAGACAAGATCAAAGAGGTTAAAGCTCAAGTTAAATGGGATGATTTATCACCAGAAACTAAAAAGAGGTTTGAAAATATAATTCCAACAGCAGATAATAGATTCTTTTCTACAAGGTTAGGGTTTTTGGCTAAAGAGAAAAAGCAAGATAAATTTGACAGGCTAATTAAGCATAATTTACAAATTACATTGCAACCAGATGGAAATTTTATTGGATTCTATGTAAATGGGAAATACGACAGGTTTCCTATGGTTAATAAAGATGGGAGTTATCCAAAGGTTAATTACAACATAGATAAAGATGATTGATAAGATATACCAAAGTGCTATCGATAGCAAAGTAAGACTTCCGATTGAGGAACCAGAATACGGTTTCTTGGAGTCTAATAGTATATTATCAGAAAAATCATCTTGGGATATTCCAATTAGGAAATTCACTAGGAAGGTTGGAGTTGATATTAAGAATGAGTCGATGATTTCAACTTTTACTATGCCGGGGCAAGTTCCATTTATGCCACCTAAATCGGCACAGGAGAAGTATAAGGCCGATAAGGGCAAGAAACTATCTACCGATATTCTAAATCAAATATACCCTATGCCGAAGGGCTTAGAGCATGATAAACCGATGTATAAAGAGGCAGCATCGGAAAGGTATCATAATTACTGGGAAGAACAAATGCTCAAAGAGTATGTTGCACCAGTAGAAGAACAAAGACCGTTCTTGTCATTCTTTAATATGATGGGAATGGAGATTATGGATCCGGTAAATATCGGCTCTGGATTTATTCCTATAGTTCCAGCATTGCGTAAATTGGGGATGCCAGTTGCTAAAGGTGTAATTGGAAGGGCTGGTCAAGAGTTTGTAGAAGGTGTAGGGCAAGCATTCCCGGTAGAGGTAGCAAATTACTACAACTCACAATGGGGTGGAACATATTACACTAAAGAGGAAATGGCACTATCCACTTTAGCATCTGGTGGTATGCAAGCCGGGTTAAGTGGTTTTACTAGAGGATTTGACGATGCATTAAATTATGTTAGCGGTAATAGCCGGGAAAACATAATGGAAAAAGCTCAAGTTGCAATCCTTACGAATGCGAAAAACACTAAATCGTATTTTGATTTCAACTCTACTTATGAAGGTGTTCGGGAGCTAGAGAAAAAAGCTCAAGCCATTAATGAGGAAATTAACCTCAATAGCAAAAACGAATATCATTATGACGGTGAAGAGGGAACAGTTCATCAGCAACTAGAAGCTGACGTAAAAGGCTTAGAGGAAGAATTAAATATCAAACCTGAAGAGCAGGAAGCTGGTATTGATTTCGACCCGGAAACAGGTGAAATTACTCCAAAGCCTATAAAGACAGAAGAAGTTGAGAAATTAGAAGTCGATAAAGAGAAACTTCTCCAAGAGAGGGAATCAAAGATTGCCGAGCTTAAAGAGAAAGCATTCAATTTGGGTCATGAGATTACAAGATCTGTAACCGATCATTTTGAGGGAGTTAAAGAGCTTTACAGGGACAGGAAATATAATGTTGTTACATCGGAAGAAGAAGCTGCAAAATTAGCCGGGGAATCTGCAAAGAAAATTGATGATGAAGCCGGGATTAATGGTTTCATCGATCCGGAAACAGGCGACATCGTAATCGTTGCAGATGTTGAACTTGGATTAAATCCGCAAGATTTCACATCATTTCTTGTTAAAAATACAATTCATGAAGCAGTTGGACATTACGGATTGCGTAAGTCAATGGGCGATAAGAAGTTCCAAGCATTAATTGATAGAGTAAAAACAAGGCATGTAGATGAAATGAATGCGTTAAGGTCTCTCTATAAAGACTTTGACGATGATGTTTTAGCAGAGGAATTACTTGTATACCAATTTCAAGAACGTGTTATTGATCGGAATACCCAAGCAGAAGTAAGGCTTTTGCTCCAAGAGATAAGAGATAAGATTTCACAAGGGAAAAGAGATTTAGCCAGTGACGAGCTTATTGCAAAGTCTTTATATGAGGCATTCAATGACCTTGTTACAAAAGGTGAGATCGGAGTTTCTAAATTTGTAGAGCCTGAATACACACCAGCAGAAGAGAAAATCCAAGAAAAAGAGCTTACTCCGGAAGAGGTATCAGAAGAGCTATTGAATATCGGTGCTGAAGGTGCTGCAGAATTAAGAGCATCTATTGATAAAATAAACAAGCTGGTTGACACTCTTGAATCGCAAATTAAACGTCCAGATACAATTGATCAAATTCGCAGAGAAAGAACTGCAAATGCAATTGAACAATGGGCTAAAGACTCCGGTGTAGAATACACTAAAACAAAACGTGGTGATCAGAAATTCATTAATCTAAAGTTTAGCCAACTTGAAGAAACCCCTGCAGAGAAATTTAAAGACTACGAGTTAAATCCAGAAGATGAGGCTTACCTAAAATATTTGAATGAAGATGGAAGTATTAACCCATCAAACATTGAAAAGCTTAATGATGATCTTAAAAAGATACGAGAAGAGTCCGTAAAGGCACAAGAAGTATCCAAGAAGGTCGTTGAGCAGAAGCCGAAGGTTGAAGCCAAGAAAGCAGAAAAGAAACCCGTAGAGAAGCCAAAGAAGGTTGCTAAGAAAAAAGCTACTCCAAAACCTAAAGAAGTATCTGACGAAGTAAAAGCCAAGAGAGGTAAGAAAAAGAAAAGTAAAATATTCGATCAGAAAGAAGTTGATGTAAAATCTACTGCAAAACAGACAGAGCTTGATCAAGAGTCCTACAAAAATAAGTACCAAGAAAAGTTTGAATATAAGTCTGAGGACACCTATGAGGATGGTAGCACTGATATTAGTAATAAGGAAGTTGCCAAGCAGCAAAAAGATGCATCTTTTTATTTAGATAGATTATATAGGATTGCTAATAATTCAATTACAACAAATGCCGATGCTTATAATGGAAATGTAATAGGATTTCCAGTTTATCAAGGAAATAAAAAATCATTTATAGAGAAAGTTGGTGGAACTCTTTTAAAATGGATTGATGATCTACCAGAAGAAACCGACACAATAGTTGATATGTTTGGTGGTTCCGGTGGTTATGGTTTATGGATGGCTGCAAATACCAATAAATTCAAAAGACTTATTTTTAATGATTTTGAGCCAGATAGAGTTGGAAAAATAAAACAGCACATGATGCATGGTTCTAAATTTTTAAAAAAAGGATTAAATGGAGAAAAATTAAAACCATTGCTTGAATTAATAGAGTCAAAAAATGGAATCAAAGGCGAGTTTACTGCTATACAAACATTACTTCAGCATGTTTATGAAAAAGGTGCAAATTTCAATAAAATTGATGTCAAAGAAGGAAGTAAAAATTGGAAGAATAGAAAGCATAACCAAAACTTAGTAGAAAAAGTATTAAAAAAAGAATATAAGTTTAGTTATGAAGAAAAGATGGCTATTAGAGCGTTACTTGATCAAGGTGACAGGAAAGGTCGATCTACTGATGTAATAAGAAAAACAATAGAAAAAGCAGATGAATTACATCAAAATTATAAAAAGTTTATCAATAAAGGTGGCAAGGTAGAATGGAGAGCTTATGATTCATCTAAAGATTACCATAAGCTAATAAAAGGAAATAATAACTTTGTAGTTATGGACCCACCATACATTATGACTACAGCCTATGGTCGTGGTGAAGTTCCAGTTGATGGAGAAATGGTTAAAGTTGATAAATGGTTACGTGAAAATGATTTCTATAAAAGAACACACAAGATATTTGACTACGCTAAGTCTTTAGGTAATAGTGTTTTATACAACAACTCTCTTCCTTCTTTATCTGGTGCAGTTAAAGGTGAATCCTTTGGTCAATACAAGGCAGATGCTAATATGGAAACAATGGCAACTCGACTTGATGATTTCAGGTCATTTAAGAGAGCAACTGGAAATCAATATGATGATGATTACGTAGGAATAAGTTATGGCAGAGAAATTACAAGTGGAGGAGTGGAAAAAGAGTCTAGTTATAGCGGATACAACTGGAGAAAAGATCCTGAAAGACGAGGACTTGGACCTATTACAGAGCAAACCGCTAGAGATATCGGACTTACCGAAAGCAGATATCCCGTTGAAACAGAAGCGAAGGATACTGTCAGCGTTAATGTCGGAAAGTCCTTCAGTCTACGTTCACTTAAAGCAACAGCTGATAGAGGAAGGGATAAGTTTGAAGGGGCTGATGTAAAGTTATCTTCTATTGATTCTGCTTATAAAAAAGCAATAGATTCTGGCGATATGGAAACTGCTCAAAAAATCGTTAATGAAGCAGCAAAAAAAGCCGGGTTCCTTCCTAAAGTATTATACCATGGAACAGACAATAAATTTACGGTATTCGACAAAGGAGGTAGAAGTAATTTTCCAGAAGTAGCAAACAACCTAAAAGATGCTCACTTTTTTACTGACATAGAAGGATTTGCTAAAAATTTCGGCAAAGAAACTATGCCAGTATATTTAAAAATGGAAAACCCAATAGAAGAGTCTATGACTTTTTCTGGTGTTGAAAATTTTGATGCTACATTAAATAGAATATTATTAGAAGAAGGAGTAATTGATAAAGATGGAAAGCCAACTGGAGCTGAAAGGGATTTTGATTCAATAATACTATATCTTGAAAATGAAAATCAATTTGGAGATGCTCCAGAAAATCCTGCTTTATATGTTGTTTTTTCTCCAGAACAAATTAAATCTGCAAAACCTATAACTAAAGATAATAAGGGAAATATAATACCATTAAGTGTTAGATTTAATAAATATAGTAAAGATATAAGATTTTCTCTTTCCAAAATAGCAAAAGCAGTAGAGCGCATATCCTTCAAAGACGATAAGGATATAAACCCTATTGCAATGCATTATGATGCCGTTACCGGGGATACAAAGCGTGTTCTAAGGAAACGTGCTAAACTAATGACCCAGTTGAAAATAGGGGAGATCATTAGAGATTACAGCTTGGCTACAGTAAGCCTAGATGATAGCACTAAGATTTTAACCAATATACTGTATGACGAGATTGATTACGAGTCTCGTGGAACTACTGCACGTCACATGAAGAAAATCTCAGACGAGATGGAAGATGCTGGTGTATTGGATTATTTTGCAAGTGGAAACAATGATTTAGAAATAATTAAGGCTGGATACGGTGAAGCAGCTGACCCAAAAGCACAAGCAGCAGCTAAGATTCTTCAGAAGTATTCACATAATCTAGTGCGTGAAATTAACCGTCATGGTGGATTTATTCCGGTATCTAAAACAAGAATCATTGGGC
>Ga0208150_1000055_pt1 | contig 41428 bp, 62 predicted proteins | sample DEB08_DNA_8_FD_184534 | JGI IMG/M metagenome (GOLD analysis project Ga0208150, IMG submission 184534) | Aqueous microbial communities from the Delaware River and Bay under freshwater to marine salinity gradient to study organic matter... | ecosystem: Environmental > Aquatic > Marine > Coastal ...
TAGCTCAGTCACAACAGGAATAACAGCCGTAACTGATAAGATTAGATCGGTTACAGGTGGAGCTTCTGAATTAGGAGCAAAGGCGAGGGAAAAAGTAAGCGGTTTCTTTGATAGTATAAATCCATTTGGTGACGATGAAGAAGAAATCACGCAACCGACACGATCAAACGCAATAGCGAATCAATCTAATATCAATAACAACAACAATAATGTTACTGTTAATCTCGCAGTTGATAAGCATGGAAATCCTGTTTTAGAATCTGCTCAATCTGACAATGGATTGAATAATCTTGATATTAACACTGGCTTAATGATACCTTGACGTTATGGCATGGAGAGAAGAAGTAAAGGGTGCAAGTTATAGAGGTATCAGATTCTATGTAGAAACATCATCTGTTTCATTTGGCAGAAGAAATGCACTGCATGAGTATCCGTATAAGAACAAACCATTTGTTGAGGATTTAGGACGCAAAGCAAAAACATTTTCATTCAACGCTTATTTATTGGGTGATGATTACATTCGGGACAGAACTCGTTTAATCAAAGCGATTGAGAACAATGAAACAAGCGGAACTTTAATTCATCCAACATTAGGCACTATCCAAGTAAAACCTACTGATGGATGCAGTATTTCAGATAATGGGAGACAAGGCGGTAAAGGCGTAATTACGCTTGAATTTGTTGAAGCTGGCGAAAATACTTTTCCCAATTTTTCACTATTTACAGAATCGCAAATATTAAGCTTATTTGGAGAGATTCAAACGAGTTTAATTAGTGCATTTCCAGAAGTTTACAAAGTCGCACAGATTGGCGGTTTCGTTGTTAATTCTGCTATTGCTACGACTCAAGAATATATTGATACATTTAGAACCGTTCAGAATATAGGTGCGAAAATATCAAATAAAGTAAGTGATTTTAAAAGAAATCTTGCCAGCTTTGAGGATAATCTAAATATTATCGCAACAAGTCCTACTACTTTTATTACGTCTATCTCTAATCTATTTGATGATTTCAATGAAATATTTTCCAACCCAAGCGACAAATACGAAGCCAGTAAACAGTTACAAGAGTTTTCACCGACATATGAATCGAGATCCTATACTACACCGAGTAGGATTCAGGAAAATGCAAACAATAATCAAATTGTTGAAACTATGCGGTCTTTTTCTTTGGCAATCATGTCTCAGGCTACCGCAGAAGAAACTTTCGATTCAAAATCTAAAGTAACACAAAGACGCAACGAGATTCTTGATGTTTACGAAACAAGGATTGAACAGGCAGGGATAGCGGAACAGAATCAAGTTCGTTCTGATTTAATCAATTTAAGGTCTGCTACAGTTGGATATTTAAATGAATCCAGTGATACATTGCCAGATATTCAAACAGTGGCATATAACAGCACTTTACCAGCGTATTACATCGCAAATGAATTATATGGTGATTCATTAAGGTATGAAGAAATAGTAAACGATAATGGAATTCAACATCCGTTATTTGTGCCTATGGGTAAGGATTTAGAAGTGCTTACATCATGAGTATGCAAATCAGAATCAATGGAAAATCATTTGAGGGTGCAAAGTCTGGATCTATTAATATAGGCATAGATTCAGTTGCTAATTCATTCAATGCGACTTTGACTAATTTTTGGACTAGCTCAATTAGTGAAATCAAGTCAGGTGATAGTGTAGAAATATACATGAATGAAGCTAAGCGATTTTCAGGATACATTGACAAGGCACATCCAGCGGTAGGGGATGATGGTAATTTAATTACTATTAGCGGAAGAAGTAAAGCGGGTGATATAATTGACTGCACTCCTGACACCGCACAATCTGAGTTTAAGAATCAATCATTTGAATCATTAGTAAATGCTTTAGTTTCCCCATTTGGGATTTCTGCTAGTCCAAATGTTTCTACAGGATCAATCATCAAAACTGCAAATTATGAACAAGGGCAAACGGTATTTGAATTTATCAAAAAGGAAGCTATTAAAAAAGGTTTGCTTTTATATTCTGACGAGTCGGGCAACATTGTAATTGATCGGGCTGGAACGTCATCAAGCGGATTAAATTTTGTCGAGGGTGAAAATATTCTCGATTGCTCAGCTAGTGTTGATTTGTCGAATCGTTATAGTAAATACATAGTTAAAGGAGATCAACAATCGAACCAATTCATTGACGAAACAGACGCAACGCAAGCAATAGCGGTGGCAACTGATTCTGAAATTAGATACAGGACATTAATAATTATAGTAGATGGTGTTGCAGATAATGAAATATGTGAGCAACGTGCTAAATGGGAAGCGACAATAAGGCAGGGTAAATCTGTTTCTTATTCGGTGAAACTTCAAGGATGGTATTTTAATCTTAATCAAACTTGTGTTCTGAAATCTGCAAGAATCGGAGCAAACGAGAATCTATTGATAAGCAGAATTAGAAATTCTTTTAGTGAGAATGGCAAATTATGCGAAATGGAATTAGTAAGACCTGAAACATTTGCTGAACCGCCAGCACTAGCATTAGATAAACCAAAAAAAGACAATCCATATTTTAAGGAGTTTGGGTTATGAGTTCTTCTATTAATAATCTTTTGACTCGTGCAGTAATGCAACGATTTCGACAAGACGAAGGGAAACAATTCTTACAAATCACTGGTAAAGCTGGCGAGGTTAGATCCGATGTTGAACAGATTTGCCAGTATGGTTTTAGATCAAGACCATTGTCAGGATCTAGAGGAATAATGCTTGCTTATGGGGGCAATAAAGATAATTCCTCAGTGATTTGCGTAGATGACAAGCGACATGGAAAAGATGAATTAGAGGAAGGCGATGTTATGCTCTATAACGAGAAAACAGGCACTAGATTAATTCTAAGAGATGACAAGATTTTAGGCACTTCTGATGAAGAAATAAGCGATACAGTTAATGAATCATTTGTCAAAATACTTGATGGAACTATCGAAACTAATGTCAACGGCACTAAAACAGTCACGACAGATGGACAAATACAATCTACAATAGGAAGCACTACATTGACAATTACGGATTCTAGTATAGTTTTTGCAGTAGGGGGCAAAACTTATACATTTGATGGAACAGAAATGAATGCGGACGCAGATATAACGAGTAATGGAATCACTTTAGATGCTCATGTTCATTCAGGGGTTACAACAGGAGCAAGCAACACAGGGAATCCAGTATAATGTCAATAGAGCGAACAGATGCAATAATAGCATGGGACGAAGCCAATCAAGTTTTTGATATTTCAATCGGTGATAATGGTGATTTAGCCACTGATATTGACCTGAAAACATCTTTGCTAATTTCAATTCTCGCAGATCGTAGAAGCCTAAATAATGATTCAATTCCAAATAGTAGAGGATGGGTTGGAGATGCGATCAAAGAAGAATCTGCGACAATTATCGGGTCAAGAATATGGTTATTAGGTAGACGAAAGCAGACTAATCAAACATTGCAAGAGCTAGAAATATATGCACAAGAAGCATTAGATTGGTATGTCGATCAAGGAATCGCAGAGGATTACAATTTGCAAGTTTTTCATCAAGATAAATTGAGGGGAATTACAGGTCTAGACGTTGAACTGATTAGACCAGAAGGAAATATTTTAAAAACATTTAATTTTACGTGGGAGCAATTTGATTCATGAGCTTTAATATACCGACACCGCAAGAACTGAGAGATCAGAATTATAACGAGTTAGAAACCGAGATAGAAGGTTCTAACCCAAGATTACAGAATAGTTTTCTTAATGGTATCGCTAAGATGACCTCACTCGCTATTCATGGCGTTTATATTTATCTGAAATATCTATTTAAGCAAATATTCGTAACTACTGCTGATTCTGAATTTCTTGATTTACATGGTTCTCCTTTGGGTATTGATAGACTTGAAGCGACCGCATCCACTGGAAACGTTACAGCGACAGGGAATGATTCTGTAAGCGTGCCACAAGGAACATTATTACAGCGTTCTGATGGAGTCCAATATCGAGTGACTACAGGTGGGATCACTGCAAGCGGAACGGTAACAGTGCCAGTAGAAGCGGTTTCATTTGGATTGACTACAGACGCATTAGAAGGCGATTCATTGTCGTTCGTATCTCCTATTGCTGGATTAGATTCAAGCGCATTAGTTGCATCTGGTGGTTTGACAGGTGGTGCAGATGAAGAATCAGACGATGATTACAAAGCTCGAATATTAGTTCGCAAACGTCAACCACCTCAAGGCGGTGCAGAATATGATTATACAACATGGGCGAAAGAAGTTGCCAGTGTAACTAGAGCATGGGCAACAGGTTTAGAAGATGGGTTGGGTTCTGTAAGAGTTCGGTTCATGATGGATGATAAGTACGCAGATGGCATACCATTGGCGGGAGATGTTACAACCGTTCAAGATTACATTGATGCGACTACTCGGAAACCAGTTACAGCCGATGTTTTAGTATCTGCACCAGTAGCCGAGCCAGTTGACATTGATATAACACTAAGCCCTAATACTCCAACCGTTCAAGCGAGTGTTACCGCAGAATTAGAGGATCTATTTTTCAGAGATTCAGAGCCAAGCGGAACAATATTGATTTCTAAAATTAGAGAAGCCGTATCAAGGGCAAGCGGTGAAACTGATAACACTGTAACCGATCCAGTGGCAAACGTCACAGCGACCAGCACAGGCAATATTTTAACCGTTGGAACAATCACTTTTAGCTAATGGCAAGAACACAAGAACAGTTTAGGCAAGCTCTAGCAAATCATCTTCCACAAGGTGAAGCGTTCAGAGCTAAAAACATGGCAGAAACAGTCATGTATAAGTTACTGTTTGCGTTGGCTTATACATATTGGTTACTCGATGAAAGGGCATTTGATTTAATAGATGAAATGTTCCCTCAAACGGTGTTAGAGTCACTTGATGAATGGGAACTTGAATATGGATTGCCCGCACCTTGTTACGCTGGATTAGAGCTTACAACCGAGGAACGTCAAAAGATATTACTGACAAAATTTGCATCTATAGGGGGTCAAAACGCTGACTATTATATCAAGATTGCGGATGATTTAGGGTTCACGATTACGATCACTGAATATAATGGAGCTAGATACACTCAAGATCCATATACTACAACTCAATACGGTTTGACTTCGCATCCTTATGAATGGCATGTGAATGTTTCAGGAGTCGAAACAATTTACGGCAAATATACTACAGATCGTTATACTACAACACAATATTCAAAATTAGGAATTGACACAAGCATCCTTGAATGTGTAATAAATGAGTTAAAACCCGCTCATACACAGGTGATATTTAACTATTAAAAATTATGGAACATTATAATACATTTCTCGGAGGTGGGCGAGCGACACCATTAACCGCACAAGCTCAAGACAACACTAATAAATATCCTGGCACTGATTCATTTATTAGTCCGTATTTTATCAATTCACTGATTCAAGAATTAGATAGTATTTTGACAGAAGCAGGAGATACTTTCGATAATTCGAAAACAGATCAACTTCTAACAGCTATTCAAACTATTGGAGGTGGGAGTGCTACAGCGACAGTTCAAACAACTGGTTTTACGGCTTCATTTGGAGGTGTATATCTTTGTAAAGTTGGCGGTGGTGGATTTACTGCAACATTGCCAGCAACACCTACAAGCGGTGACGATGGGAAAACAATTACTTTCATCAAGTCGGATAGTGGTTTGAATGGGAACACTCTTACAATTGGTCGCAATGGTGAGGATATAATGGGTGACGCTTCTGATTTATTAATTGAAGAATCAGATGGTGAAAATATTAAGATCATCCTTATTTGGGATGATACAGCCAGCGAATGGGTAACAGCAGTTTAAGGATAATATAATGAGTAATTTAAGTGATTTTTTAGTAGGTAAAGGATACGGATTAAAAGAGGTTTTGACGAGTTCGGGATCTTGGAATCCTGCAACAGTTGGAAACCCTAAAAAGGTTTATATTCGCATGATTGCTGGCTCTGGTGGTAATTGTGAAAACGCTGGCGGTTCTAATGCAACTGATGGCGGTGATACTATTTGGGATACAGGGGCAGTAGTTGCCACAACAACCGCAACTGGTGGAGATGGAGCGACTACAACTTCTGCGGGTGCGTCAATTGCTGGGATGCTTAATTCTGGTGTTGGTATTGGTAACTCTAGCTCTTGCTCAACTGTAAATATATTAAATTCTCATTACGGAACTCCGAATAATCCAGCATTAAGTATAATTTCTGCATGGCGTGGTGGGTATGGAGAATTAAAAGAATTTGAATATATTCCTAATGGAACTATTTCTTATACTATCGGTGCTGGCGGTTCTGAAGGTCAGACGGATTATGGTGATGGGAATCAAGGAGCAATCGAACTTTATTACTAGGATATAATTATGAAACTAGCAGAAATAATAAATGGCAAAGTAACTAATACAATTGTTGCTGATAGCGTAATTGATGGATATATAGAATGTCCTGACTCAGTAGGTATTGGTTTTGATTATGATGGTGAAAACTTCACTGATAATAGACCAATTGAACCAACACCAAAGAAAACAATTTATTCAAAGTTTAGCTTTAAAAAACTATTTACATTCGATGAATGGAACACAATAAAAGCGAGTGACGATGCTATAGTTTTAAGCATGATTGAAGATTTTCAAATCGCTGATTATATGGATTTAGAACATGATGATTTGATCTATGCGCTTAATCACTTAGTTACTTTAAGCCTTATGACTCAATCCCGAATTGATGAGATACTAGGATAATGAGTTGTTTAGGTTCATACGATTGGAATTTTACTCAGGGTGAGGATGCAATATTGCAACTCACTTATAAGGATAGCGCGGGCAATCCAATAGATAATACAGGATATACCGCGCGTTGTCAGGGCAGATCATCGTATAAATCAGATACAACTTTATTTGATGCAACTACTGCAAATAGTCAGATAGTTTTAGGCGGTGCAGATGGAGCGATAACAATCACAATACCAAGCACAGAAACAGCTTTGATTTCTGCTCCTTTATCGGGTGTTTGGGATATTGAATTAGTCACTGGTGCTGGAATAGTTAAAAACCTTTTAGGCGGTGGATTAAAGATTCATCCAGAAGTCACAAGATAATGTCAGTAGATGTTACAGAGACTAGAAACATAATTGAGGTTGATGATCAATCATCGCCAGTTGTTGATGTAGTTGAAACAATTGATCGTGTAGGAATAGCGAGCAATATTCTACCTATAAACGGTGCAGAAGTTGACATAATAGACTTAAAAAAGAAGGTTGGCTATTCAACTTATTATCACGATCCCATATATAGCGGTGGCAAATTAACGCAGATTGATATTTATACAGACGATACAAAAACAACTCAGCTATTTACTCAAGTATTAACCTATAGCGGTGATGTTGTTCAATCTGTAGTAGTAACCGATTTGATAAGCGGTAGAGTTTTAACAAAGACATTTGACGGTTTTAATTTAGATGGAAGTTTGAAACCATTTACAAGGGCATACTCATGATAAGGATACAAAATACGGAATATATAGAAGGCAAAGGAGAAGCTAAATTCGATCTTCTTCACATTAAGAAATTCATCATGGAGTTTCCGACTAATGGAATTAGTAAACAAACCATAGTAGTCGAATTAGTGCCGTATTTGGAATTAGAATCAGGAAAACGAGTATTTAATAATGACAAGATTTATAAAATATTTATTTCTGATGCCGAGGACTATTTATTAAATCAAGGTGAACCGAGTTTTTCGGAAGGTTATTTCGGAGTAGATAAAGCAATTGCGGACGTGATGAACCAGAAATTCCCTGAATTAAATGTAATTTGGGAGGCACATACAGTATGAGTTTTTCAGAGTCAGCAGGAGTCATAACACAGACAGGGACAGATACCGACCTTTCAGGGCTGTCAGGTCTAACTGGTATTACTACATGGACAAGCGACCCAGACACAGACACATGGGGTCAGGACTTTTATGTGATGGACGCAAGCACCAGACTTGTAATTGACGGAACGCTTACGATAGAACCAGACTATGAATGTTTAATTGTTGAGGGTACAGCAACGAATACCAGCGATGCCCCTGTTAGAGTGAATGGCACACTAAATTATGGAGTAGCAAAAAGCGGAAACGGACAAACGATTTATTCTCAAGGGACAGGTCTTAACTTTACAGACAAGGGCACGAATAACTTTGGACACTGGGGTCTTGCTGTTACTAATGGCGGGACCATGAACTGGAATGGAGGCATCTATAGAACTGCGAGCACAGTTAGGTTCTATAGTGGATGCACTTTAAATGTAAATAAAGGGACATTCTTTGATGCTTCCGACCTTAATTGTCAGTTTCGATTAACACCATCAAACACAGGGGATAACGCTACACTCAACATCAATGATCTTGTTTTGGACGGAATAGGTGGTGGAACAGCAAGGTTTTTTACTACGTTCGGGTTCAATAGCGCAGTATTTACTTTACTGCGTGGGCAAATTCAGCAATACAATGGATCGTATCCTATACAAGTTTATAGTGACTTTAAAAACCAACTTAATGTGGCTCCGAATGATTTTGTTTTTACAAACTCTGTTTCCTCCAGAGGAAACAACATTGAGTTTAAAGGTGTGGATAAGCGCATAACTTATGATTTAGGCTCTAATCGTTATGGATATGTTAAAACATATAAGACTGTCAACCTATCACCATTAGACCTCGATGGATCGGGAATTAGCTACAGTTTCTATGGTGTTGACATAGACAACGGCAATAGAACGGTAGGACCAAATGATGGAGGTGTAGATGGTACAGGTGATTTAACTACAGTAGATCAAGATGATACCGCAAACAAGGTATATTCAGGGATAGACCAAACAGGGGATTACTCAGAAGATATTTTAATTGAAACATTCGCCTGTATAAATTCAGTTGGCACAGCCGATGACCGCACTAACAGTGACAAAATACCAATAAGGTTTATTGGTTATAATCAGAATATCACTACATGGAATAGTGACCTTATCGGAGTAGGCACACTCACCGAGGATGTTATCATGACTCCTGACCTGAGCATTATCGAAGCCACAAAAGCAACCGTTGACGCATATTCTACACTAGACACTATATTTGAGGCTTATGACGCTATAAAATCTGAGCTTTTCGATAATTACGCAGGAGAAACGGAAACCATAATTTCCAGAAATGAAACTCAATTAATATGCGGTGCTAGAGGGCTAACAATTGATGCAAGTGCAGGGAGTGTCAGAGCGTATTCAGCTTCACTTGTGACACTAAAATCTAGTGCGTTTATTGGGGGTTACGATGGGTCTGGTACGCTAAATCAACTCAATGGTGCATTAATTACGGATTTAGTATTGTCAGGAGGGGCAACATGGAACGCAGTTCAATCAACTTGGACAGGATCAGCAGGGGCAACCGAAACAATAGATGTAGCAAATACAGGAACTTATGATGCAACAGGGTTCACGTTTGATGCTTCGACCACTCTAAATAATTCTAGCGGTGGAGTAGTTGACATCGTAATTAATGCAGGGCAACAGCAACCAACAGTAACAGGCGGTGGAACAACTAATTTCCTCAATGCTGGTGCAACTGTTACATTTAACAATCTGACTTCTGCAAATGTTCAAATTATTGAGGATGATAATACTACAGTAAATGATAGACAGATTTCACAAACGGGAACTTTAGTTTTCAATACTCCTGATGGATCTAGTGGCACTTGGTGTTATATCATAAATCGAGAAGGATATGAGCCAATAACAGGAACATACACAGCAGACGGTATTGATGTTATAGTAGATGCTACACAGGATGAAAAAACGCTTTCTGATGGGTCTAGTATGTACACTGGAACTACTTCTGCATTTTTAACTGTTACAACTCAAGCAGATGGTTCTCGGATGAATTTGCGTGTTGCGGATGGGGCAATATCTGCACAAGTTATTTTTAACGAAGTTGAGGATGCTTTGCAAACTCAAGATGGGATGACTTATTTGTGTAATGGTGGAGGTCAAGTATCAATCGCATTATTACCTACAGGGCAATTTGTATTCCTTAAAACGAATGTAAGAGTAATTCGAGATACTGCGCCAGATGCAAATGCAACTATAGAAGCATTTGTGCAGTCAACGGATGGGATTGTTCTAGATAATACAAATGGATCGGTTCAGTTTGTAACTCCCAATAATAACGTAAATATAGTATCGGTAAATGGAACAGACGTAACTGATATTGATGACTTCAAAGCGGACATATCAGGATTAGCGACTCAATCAAGCGTAGACACTATTGATGCAAATGTAGATGCTATATTAGCAGATACGAACGAGCTTCAAACTAATCAAGGCGATTGGGCAACAGCTACAGGTTTTGCAACTACTACAAATGTGACTGATTCAGAAGCGAATATAATAGCAGAAGTTAACACAAACGAAACTAAGATTGATTTAATCGAAACAAAAGCTCAAGCCGATACTAGACAAACAGCATTATTGGCACAGCATACACAAACTCAGTCAGACATTGCAGGATTAAACAATCTTAGCACTGCGGACATTGACGCAAGATTGACCTCATACGGATTGCCAACGCTAACAGAGTTAACAAGTGCGTTTACTGAGATCAAAGGTGCTGGATGGACAACATCAGATACATTAAAGGCTATTAGTGATTCGGTCGGGTCTATTAGTGGAGGAACTACTCCTGCCGATGTATGGGCTTATGCTACCAGAACGGTAACAGGTGGAACTATTGACACAAATAATGATATGCGTGGAACAGATGGAGCGAATACAGTTGTGCCAGATAATGCAGGAATTACAGCCAATGGAGTTGCTATTTCGGCACTTAATAATTTATCCGAGGCACAAGTTAAGGCACAAGCCGATCAAGCTCTCACAGATGCCGACCTTGCAACAAATGCACAGGCTCAATCAATCAAACAAAATACTGACATTATCCCTGCATTATTATGATTATTCAATTGCACAAAGGCACTGGCTTAATAGGTAATCTAATCAAGTGGCAAACGAGAGGCGTTTATTCTCATGCGAGCATTATTATTGATGAAGATTTAATATTTGAAGCACGAGAATTTAAGGGTGTAGGATTTAATTGGCGTTATGAATTTAAGAATATTGATTACTATTACATTTCGTTATCACTTAGCCAGCAATTTAAAGCCGTTGAATTTATTGATAAAGTCAACGGTTCTGAATATGATTACAAAATGGTAGCAAGGTTTATGACTCGAATGAGTGAATCAAATAAGACTAAAGACAAGTATTTTTGTTCTGAATTGGTATTTGACTTATTGCACTATTGTGGAATAGATTTATTTAAAAATACGCAAGGGTGGGAAGTGTCACCACACTTATTATCAAGATCGCCAATTTTACAGAAAATAAATGAAAAAGATGTTAAAAATTACCGCAATCGCTGGAATAACATTGCTTATGGCAAGTTGCTCGACTTATCAGAACGCATTGCAAAAATTACCTAATAGAGAATTTAAAAAGTTTTCATATTCAAGAACAGGAAATGTTACAAGCTCTACTATTTATGCTATTGGTGCAAAGAAATCTGATACTGGAATAGTAATCGAGCAAGTTAAAATAACTCATAGCAACCCTTTTTTCGGTGCTAACATTGAGATTGAAGGATATTCTACAGGTAAATAAAATTCTGTGACACCTGAAATACAAAGTTTGCTAAGTTCGATGCTTGGCGTTGTCTTGGCATTCTTTGCGTTTTTAAAATATATAAATACAGGTAATAACAAACTACATGATCGGATAAACTCCACAAAGGATAAATTTGCATCTGAGGTAAAAGAGATTGATGAAAAATACAATAAATTATCTGTTCATATACCTGAAACGTATGTTAGAAAAGAAGAATTGCTAAGGATAGAATCTAAAATGGATAACATGGAAGAACGTATTTTGAGAGCAATTAGACGAGGTGATAATCTTTAACCCCTTTTTCTTTGTCTTGCCCTAAATATATGCCCAGCCCATGCCGTTGGGTTTTTATAATTTCTAGCCCTTGCAAGATTTACTAAATCTTCAAGGGTTTTTGCTTGCCCTTGTTCTCTCTTTCGTTGTCGCTTTAATAACTCTGGGTCTATTTCTTGTAAATCTCCTTCAACCTCATCAAGTGATCTTTCTTTTATTGGGTATTCGTGACCGCAGTTTGGACAATGCGTTGATGGCTCATGAACAATATAACATTTGGGGCATTGCTTCACCTGTGTAACGACTTCGACATTCTTTGAACGCTTTTTCTTGCGCTTATGCTCAAGGCTCCATTCTCGTTCTTCTTCTGCTAGTCCATGTTTTATACAATTGCCCGCGTGATCTATTACAATAGCATATTCCTTGCCTTCAAATGGACGTAAAACGCGCCCTATTTGTTGCAAGTGCATTGACAGGGATGCGGTAGGTCTTAATAGTATCGCAGTTTGAACTTTCGGAATATCGAACCCCTCAGAAATAATCTCACAAGCTATTAGTATTTTGAATTTGCAGTCTGTAAAATCTTTGACTAATTGCTTTCGCTCCTGTTTTTTCAGTTTACCATGTATTATCTGACAAGATACCCCTGATTGCTCAAACTGTTCAAGCACGTGCTGACAATGAGCAACTGAAACACAGAATGCTATTGCTTGAGTATTATTAGCAAGTTTTTTGTAATGTTTAACAGCGTCACCAATAATTTGACGTTTATCGACTACCTCTTCGAGTTGCTTCTTGTTATAATCTCCTGCGGTTTGCTTTACATCATCAAGTGTATATCTCAAGGGCGGTGCATAGTATTTAGTTTTGCACAGAAACCCCATGTCCATTAACTCGCGAACAGACACACCAAGAATCATTTTGTCGTAAACTAATCCTAATCCTTTACCGTCCAATCTTTGCGGTGTTGCTGTAACTCCTAATAGCTTAGAATCAGGAAAGTGATTATAAATCTTAATGTATGTTGAGCTTGTAGAGTGGTGGCATTCGTCTGTGATGATTAAGTCAGGAGATTTGACCTTATCTAATCTATTGACAACTGATTGAACAGAACACACTTGAACACTTTTAGAATGGTCAGGCATATAGCCAGCGCATACTATTCCATGATCACACCCCATTTGATTAAGTGATTTGTGGATTTGATCAATCAACTCTGCACGATGAGCCATAATCCATACGGTATTTCCTTTTTGCATTGCGTGTAATGCGATATAAGAGAAAGTAAATGTTTTACCTCCTCCTGTTGGTAATACATAAAGAGGGGCGCGATACGTCTTATATGAGTTGCGTATCGCTGTAACTCCTGATTGCTGGTAAGGTCTTAATTGCATTAAATAAGCTCTTTTATTTCTTTAAGTAGTCTTTCAATTTCTGAGACTTTATTATAAAATTGCGTCTGCTTTGAATCTTCTGGATGGTCAAAGATTATCAATGTGTCTAAAAATCCTTTAGCAACTTGTTCATACAGTTTATCTATATCGCATAATTCATTATGAGTTTTTAAATAATAATAAAATAATGTATGGTCTTTGAAGTTTAAAAATTTCCATACTTTTGAATGATCATAATCTGAACATACCCAACAAAATAAAGACCTTGCTATCGCTTCAGATTTTTTTGCTCTTCCATCTGTTTTAATACAAGTTTTTATTTCATACATATTGCTAATTTTCCTATCTAATTCGCCTAATGTGTATTTAGTCATAATATTTCAATTTGATTGACTCTATTTATCATTTGTTGGATTCGATCTAGTTCGCGATTCCATTTTTTACTAGTCTTGTTTTTTCTGATTTTTTTATTTTTCATTTTATTTTTTCCTTAAAAGTTTAGTTTTCTTCTTAGTTTAATATTTAAGTCACCACCGCAATGCTTGCAACAGCCTCGATCTTCTGCACAGTCATCACAAAGATTATCAGTACAAGTATTCGCAAAGTGCATTTCTTTTCCGCAGACACACTCAACGGTTCTTATAGCACTTCCACCAATCCTGCTTTTTTCATAATAACATATAGGGCAAAGGCATTCCTCTAGTCGCTTTCTCTTTTCTGGATCATTCGCAAATTTGTCTGCTAGGTCTATTGTATATGCCACCATCCTTTTAGCCATTACGGTTGATCTTTCATAGACGCATCTATCGTGTTTTATGCTCATTTTATCCTTTTCTTTAAATTAAATGCGGACTGGTTCCTACGCCAGCCCGCCCCTTATTAACTTCTAACAATCCACTTTAAAGGAGCCTTTCTACTCCGTTATTGGTTCTTGTTAGTTAAATTGTTCTCTTTTCTTACCGTATTCGTCTTGTATTTCTAACTGATACATTTGGTCTTGCTCAGGAGATTTAACTAGCTCAAAATTATGACCATTTACAATTAAATGATCTACTATAGCTTTAGCTAGTGAAAGCATAGTGTCAGAGTGGAGATGATCTATTGTTACGTCTCCAACATGAATAGAATAATCGTTCCATTCAGTGTCGTCTATCCAAGACTCACCCCCTGAAGTATATACTTCTGTTGTCATACGTTAATTCCTTTATCCGTAAATGATTCATAAATTTTTCTAGCCTTTTCAATATGCTTATCTTCTATCTCGTATTTACCATAACCAAAATCAATCCCTATATGGGCAACTGCTTTGACTATTTCTAGCATTTCAGGAGCGTTAAAGAACATTAGAGCGTTCTTTTCGCCATATATACAATCACATATTTGCTCTTTATTCTCATTTGCCATAAGGTCATAGCGATCATCTGTAGCAATATTATTGCACGTGAAACTGGCTTCTTCTAAAGACCATCCTTCTTTATTTTTTATGTTAGTCATTTTATTCCTTTATTGTTAGTTAAATTCTGCTTAATTGTAATATTAAGTCATATATGGTTTTAGCTCCATCTGTAAGAGCCTCTCCTGATTTTGCAAAGCAATGCCATTTTCGATCTTGATAGCCTATTCTTCCATCGAGAGTTAGTTGTCTCTCAAGTTCCTCACAGCCACTTTTTAGATTATTGTTCATCGCCAAATCTGTCCCATACTCTTCGGGTATCGGTAGTTCTATTGTATTCTTACTTTCTTTATCCATTTTTCCATTTTAGTTTTAATATCTCTAGCTTCTCTGGTAAATAGTCTTTTAGATCGAAACTCACACATAATAGCTACAGCCTCATCAAGTAAATCATGGCAATTCTGGTCTGATCGTTCTGATCGTTCTGGACACGCATCTAATATTCTTACGTATAGGTCGCATTCAGGTGTGCATTCATCATATTTCTCGACTTGAGAGATCATGTAATAGACTGTATTTCTTTGTCTATTTAGTGCTATGCAAAGTTCATCAATCTTATGGTCATACGAGTTGTATAGTATATAAGCTGTGATTTGTCTCACTGTTGATATGCGTTTGCCTCTTCTATCTGAGGCTAGATCGTCTTGGGTGAACCCAGTTATCTCTTCTACTGTATCAAATACTGCTTTCATTATAAGTCCTTTCTCAACTTCTCCAACTCTCTATACATCTCCTCACACAGTTTCTCTACTTCTGTGAGTCGTTGGTGTAGTTTCATAATTAAGTCTTTATTTATATTATTAGGATCATAAGCCATTTCCTCAAACTCCTGAGCCAAGTCGGGTTTATCAGTAGTCAAGGATTCCTTGTTATCTGAGTTAAACCACCCCTTCGGCTTACGGGTGCGTATCGTCATCTCTGCCCATCGCGTTTCGGTCGGTTGCCATCTCTTGTCTACCCTGACCCAAAACTCAGCATCATCGGGTAAAGGTTCGCCCTCTTCAGTGACTCGGCATTGCTCTCCATCCTCACCCATCTGCAAGTGGGCAATGGTTAACTCGTCTGGGTTGCGTCCCTCTGGGATTGGGACTTCTATTTCTGTTTGGTGATAGTTTATACCTTGTCTCTCACAAAGCATTGTTTTATCTCTTGCATGAAACCATAATACTTTCCCTTCTACTGTAGGTATCGGTTTATAACCTGTCTCGATATACAGGTCTAGTGCTTCTTTGAAATCGTATGTTTTAGTTTTCATTATTCCTCCCAATAATCGTCTGGTGTCTCTAGCGGGTCTGGATTCCTAAATCTCATCAGCCCAGTTCTAGGTGAAATATATTCGTGATCAAAATCCTGGAACCAGTGTGGCATTTGTTCGATTTGGTCACGCAAGTCTTGTCTCATTTCTTCGTTCATTATTTAACCCGATCTAATTCGTTTAAATCAACGTCTGTCCATATTCCGTTGATGTTAATTTGAAGGATTAGCCATCCTTTTTCGGCTACTCTGAATCTTAATTTATCTTTCATATTGTTTGTTATGTTATTTAGTCCTAAAAACCACTGTTCCTGACTCGTCTTTGACCTCGAAAACGTCCCAGTCACAAGCATATGACTCATCGTTATGTATACCGAAATCAACGTCGCAAGGGTCCATTCCTTCTTCAAATTGGCGTTTTATATCCTCCGCCTGCTCAATCCATGCTTGGCATGGGTAATAAATGATTTGATACAAGCGATCATCTCCATCTTCATCAGTCCAGTTTATTGGGCAAATCCAATAATTCCCACTGTCATCCATGAAAGTATCATCATAGTTTATGTTGGCTACATTTTTGCCATCTATTACTAAGTTGTCGTTTTTTATTTCGATTTTCATTTTGATACCTTTTGTTTAAGTTGTTTTTGTTAGTATGATATTAATATATGATACTAATAATTAAAACGCAAGTAAAATGTTAATAAATTTATAAATTATTTAATTGGTATTCTTACACACCTACTTGTCACACCTGCAAATTTATATCCCGCAACACTTTCTGCGTTTTCTAATCTCAAAAATTGATCTTTCCATTTGTCGGAAAATTGCGTGTCTTTGTAAATTTTCTTCAATTCAACATGACTATTTGCGATATATACCCATTTGTCTTTTACTCGAATCCCATGCCTTGCAAGCGTTGCATCGGCTGAAGTAGTGCCATATTCTATCAATTCGCCTATGCTTAAATTGCGGGTTCCATCATCTGTTTCATGTCTGATTATAGACTCCATCAATACACTATAGGCTTGTTGCTCGTCTAAGTCTTTATCATCTTCTTTATACACTTCCCAATCATGGCTATTTACCCAAATCTGAGCACGTTCCAATGTCAACACATCATCCGAAATCAAACTGTAATACCCCGCGAGCAATGCGCCTATCTGATCGCCACCGCGCGAACCTAGAATCATTCTAGTAGCTTCGCTCAATATCTTTGCATTTTTTGCAATTATTGGAGCCATCTTAAACGATCTAGCCCTCAAGCCGTTAGCCATATCATCCATCGCAAAGGTTTCTTTATACATTTGCTCTAATTCCTCGAAGTCCTCAGATGCGGTAATAGATGTATTTTTCTTCAAGTGTAGTATGCTAATTCGCGAAAGATCCGCTTTATATCGCGCGCTTACTCCAATTGATGAAAAGTAAAACGAACTTCTAATGTCGAATGTAATACTTGAACCGCTTGCACTTCCTTTGATAATTTTGCCACCTTCAGGGCTGCTTGATTGACGCGCTAATTCCATAATATTCTGCATCCGTTTCATTCCCGCTTGGTCTTGTGATTCTGCCTCGTCTATCAATACTGGTCTTGCATCTGATTGTAAGGCTTGTCTAATCCCCGCTTCGGTCGTATTTCCCTGAACCATTAATGCAGTTTTTGAAATCATTCGATGAACTAAATTATCAGTTATCCATGTTTTACCTGACCCGCTTGAACCTGTTACCCATATATGAGATCTCCAAGGCATTACCCCACATATAGGAGCTACCGCAATAAATCCAGCAAGTAGGAAATTATCTAGGTAATTCGTAAAATTCAGTTTTTCGCATATATCCGCAAGTTTCCTTGATTCCTCAACCTTTAGAGGTTCGCAAGTTTCGTGCTCTAGCATTGATCTTGACTCGTATATATATTCACTATTTTTCAATGACAAATCACACTTTACACCATCAACTACTAGATAACCACCTGAATGATATACATTGCGTCCATTATCTAACCATGCACCGCGCCCCCTTATTCTCTCAGCTTCAAAGATTCCTTTTTGTTGGCATTTGCGAATCAGAAAATTAGATATTGCGGTTGTATTACCTTCAAATCTATCTTCCCAATAATCCCAAGACGCTAATTGAATGAAATTGTTCTTTGTGTGATTGGTCGCGCTCCAAACATGGATTTGTCTGTCATTTTTCGAGTAGTAGCAATAGTTTTTATCCGAGTCTTTGCCTAGAATTATGAACGGCTCTGATTCTTCTTTAGATGTTTCAGTATTCGTTTCAATCGTTTCTGCTCTAACTTCTTCGCTTGGCGCGGATTTAGTAGGAATCGGTCCAATAATTTCTGGTTCTTCAATTGGTTCTCTCTCCTTACGAGTTTTAATAAATTCCTTAATTTCTTTTTCAGTCCAGTTTTCATTCTGGATATAATCCGCAATGTCGTATCCTTTGGGTTTGCTCGCATCTGGAAAAACAATCTCTGCATTAGGTAATTTCTTTTTTATATTGTTAGCGCATTTAATCCCTGTTTCGTCATTGTCAGGCATAATAAATACCTTATGACGCAACAACGGTTCAAAGTTTACATAGTCAATAGCATTCGTTCCACCCGCCCAACAGGTTACAATAATACTTAGTTTCGCCTGTGCTATCTCTGCGCACTTTTCGCCTTCAACTATTAATATAGGCGTGTTGTCTTTCGCAGATGTGATTTTATCAAGATTCAATAGCGGTCTTGGCTTTGCAAATCCTTTCCATTTCCACGCGCACAATCCTGTTTTCTTGTTCTTGCAATATGTAATCGGTATTGTGTCTTTGCCTTCTGCGTGTTCATATCGGGCAACATATCCAACAGTTCGCCCCTGCTCGTCTTTATAATGAGTTTTTAATGTAGGTTTACCCCATGCCTTATGATCAAAATACGGAGCGTCTACAGTATCAGCAAACGGCAACGGTTCCCAATCTGAAGAGCCTGAGGAATTGAAACCGCCTGTCATAACTTCCGCAACCTTATCAAGACCACCAGCATTTAAACGAGTGCTTAATTTCTTTGCGGAATCACCTTGCGAGCATCCCCATATGTAAGCCATTAATGCTATCGGGTCGCCTCCTTTGTCACCATTCGCAAAGTCAATCCAGTTTCCTTTATCTAATGATATTTGAAAGCTTCCCAAACTCCCATCTGCCCTAGTCGGATTTAACGCAACAAAATTTCTACCGTTGCGCTTACCTGTTAAATACTCACAGCAAAGTGACTCTAGATTTGCTAGAGCCACTTGATTTATTTTATCGAAATCAATCATTGGTTAATTGTTCTAATATAGTTTTTATCTCGTATTTTATGACTTCGAAATCAATTTCAACATCATTTGATGCTTTAATCAAATGAGGTTCAACCATTGCTACTACGTATTTTTCTTTTTCAGATAGTTGCATTGACTGCATCCTCCTTTGATCTTGCGATAAACGCACACCCACCTTGAGCATTAACCGCGTCTATCCAATTCTGTTGATCTTTACTTACTCGCCCTTTTGGTTTCTTTACTTCTACACTCAAAAACTGAGCAATCTTTTTGCCTACCATATCGGGTGTAATCTCTATTGTTTTCCAGCCGATTAGATCGCTTGACCCTTTGTGTAATCCAAAGTTTAGCCAGCGTCCATCTGCTAATTTCGCACCTCCTACATTATTTCGGAATAATCGACTATTGCCCTGACTTAGTGCTAATATTATCTGATTCTGTATTTCTTGTTCGGATGTCTCTGGCATGGTTTTCTATGAGTTGGTTTATAGTTTCTGATTCTGATTGTCCTAAAATAAAACTAACAGTTTTCAATTTTTGTTGATTAATTTTTGATACTGTAAACGTTTTCGGTGTCCTTACAGTATCCCTATCCATAAAACAAGGTCTAGACATTATACACCCTCCCATTCTTCTTCGGGTTCTTCTTCTTGCTTTGCAGTGTTTAATTTCTCTAGCAAATCGGGATAATCTTTCTCTAAATATGCGACTGCTTTCTCATCCGCTTCTTTTTCTCCTGACAAAACAGATTCAACGAACTTTTCAGCTTTAATTCTTTTTGCGTCTACTTGAGGTTCTAGTTTTTCAACCTCAATAATCTTTCGCTTCATTTTGCTTTCTTGTAAGGCAATTCTTAATTTAGAGTCAATATCTGACATTGCATTAATTCTAATTCCTCCTACATTCTCGCCAGCCCATTTGACACTAGCATCCCTATAGAGTGATAACGATCGCCCTATGAATTTTGATTCATCTACACCCCAAGCATGAGCGATCAATTTTCTCATGCTTAGACATGGCTTATATGGTTTGCCGTTATCCCCTTCGTAGTGTATCGCAACTGGCTGGTCTTGACTATCTTTACAATCAACCTTTGTAATAGTGATGATTAGCGCATCTTTCCCGATGAAATCATCTGCGTTTAGTTGATCGCTTTTAGTTTTTATGGTTTCTGCAAATTTCATAGTGATTGTATTTTTTGTGTTAATAGTGATCCGTTTTTTATAGCGTTATTGTGTTCTAATATTACTGAATTAATTAGTAATTCAAATTTAAGAAGATTTTCCTCTATTTTTTCGATAGTATCCTCACAACGATGAACCCTAATTATAGATAGTGCCAAACCTTCGCTATAACTCACAAAGTCACACCATTTCCTACCGCTTGCCAACATACCCCCTTGCATCTGTAACATATATTTACCGTCAATATTCTTATTAATTAGCGTATTCAGATGAACGGCAGGAGATGGGCATTTGATTTCAATTAATCCATCTTCACCAACTACTCCATCAGGGGAATACCCGAATAAGAAATCTTGATTATATTCGTAAAATCCAATTTCTTTGACTTTTTTATTAGTTACAGTCTCGTAATATTCGCGCGCTATTGGCTCGTTTTCTACCCCTCTTTGCATTTGCCAATTTTCTACAAAAGGCTCTGTTAATCCTGTGATTCTCTCACTTGCTTTAACTAATGCGAATGTTTCAGCCTGTTTACTTAGTTGTAATTTTGCGGGGGTTAGAATGTTTGATAATTCAGAACAGGTAATGCGACCCCTTCTTAGATTGTGCCATTCTTCAGACCGTTGCTCTAGTTTCTCGTGTATTTTTCTCATTTCTGGTATTTATTCTTTATTTGTTTAATAATTGATTGTGATGTTTCTGATTTGATTAGTTGCGATAGCTGTGATTATACCCTTCATTGCCTCAATTGATATTGTGAGTTTCTCTTCGTTGCAGAATGATTCAATATCACTTAGAGACTCATTATTTATTTTTTTCCTATAGGCTAGATTTTGAGCTTTTTTGGCTTTTTCTATTTCAATTGCTTCTTGCTTCTTGCGTTCATCTTCAATCGCTTGCTTTTTAGCTTGCTCAATCTCTGCTTGTTTTTTTGCTTCTGCTTCTTTGGCTATTAATTCCGCTTCACGCTTTTCAAATTCGATAGCTTTTCCAAGTTCATATTTTAGAGTTTTTATTTTAGATAATTTTGTATCAATGAAAGATTCTCTCAATATCTCAACGCCTTGAAATTCGTAGTTTTCCAGTTCTTCAATCTGAGCCTTTAATAGTATTGATTCTTTTCTAGGTCTAATTTCTGCAATCTTATTGATAATTGATTGAGTCTTTAATTTTTCTTGCTCTAACTTTCTATCTTCTTCTAGTTTTGCGAGTCTGATTTTTTCTTTAGCTTCTTTTTCAGCTAATTCCTTGGCTTCTTGCTCTGCTTTGATTTTAGCCTGTCTTTCTTGTTCGGCTTTTTTTTCAGATTCAAGTTTAGCTAGTTCAATCTTTTGCTTTTCAATAAGTTCAAGCTCAGATTTTCGAGAGATTAAAGCATTTTTATTAGATTCCGCTATTGATTTTTCAAACTCTCCTCCATTTTCAAATATAGAAAAGTTAAAATTTTCTAATTTTTCCAATTTAGATTTTAATGAATTTATATCATCTTCTAGTATCGGCTTTAGTGAATTCAATTCAACTTTAAATTGTTCGATCTCTCTCTTAATACGATCTTGTTCCTCTTCCCATAGTGTCAAAGGTTGCCTCGCTTTATTTCGCAACTCGTCAAGATGTTTGGTTAATCTGATTCTTTCAGAGTCTACTTTTTTGATCTTCTCTTTTTCATCAGCTACTAAATCTTTACCTAGTTTCTCTAGTTTAGATTTAGTCTGACTTACTTTATATGCTAGGCTCGCAATTTCTTTTCGTCCTTTATCTGTGCTTGTGTCTGGCACATGATCATTAATTAAGGATTCAATCGCAGATATTAGACTATCAACATTATCTGAATTATTGAATAGTTCTACTGGTTTTATGTTATTGATTATTTGTATTTCTGACATGGTATTTATTCTGATTTGATTTTTAGTTTTCTGATGCGACCCTTATTGATTGCATCAATTAATGAAATTGCTTGTTCTTCGTTTAAATTGCAAGCGGAATTAAGTTCATATACTAATTCTCTTACTGTTTTATGTGGGATCGGGTAGAATAATAATTCTATTACTTCGTTATCTTCTTCCATTGTTTATTCTGTGATATTCGGTTATTACTTTGTTCCAATATGGTAAAGTTGCGATCTTTTTGTAGCCGTTGCCCCCACCGTTCCAATTTCTCGCGAAGTCCATAGCGGTAGGCTCGTATCCTAATCTTTTCTTTGTAGTATAGTGTTGATGAAATAAAGCAAACATTTCAATTGATTTACTTCTAAGGTAGCGATCATCTAAAGTGTAATTTGTTCCATAGATTCGGTTTATATCCTCAACTAATATCGGGTGAATCTGAAGACATCCAACAGCTAGTCCATTGTCACCAACTGCGGAATCATTGCCCCCACTTTCGATAAGTATTAGTAGGTAAATTAATAGTTTTATGTTCATATTTGGTTCTGATTTTGTTTAAAAACAACCTCCATTTTGAAGGCTGTTTGTTTAATATTTCTGATAGATTCATTAGAATAAAATTACTGATCCGCATTGAAATTGCGCTATATTTCCAGATATTTTAATAGGATATATTTGATTTTTTTTACTATAAAATCTTACTTTATTTGTTTTTTCGCATTTTTTTATTGTTATTTCCATGATGTTTTTTGCAATCGGTTTCTGTTTTAGTGATAAGAATAATATATTATCTTTATCTATCAAAACGCAAGCACTTTTTAAATTATTTGCATTTTTTATGATTCGTTTGCAAATTTGCAAACCGTTTGCAACCATGTAACTTTTTATAAATCAAATACTTATAAATATTTTTTGCCTCGTTTGCACGTTTGCAAAAATCCTGAGAATAGAACTATAAAGTATAAGTTAATATAAAAGAATGTATTTAATATTATATACTTTATCCCTCTATATTATTATTATTATTATTTTAAATATTTATTATTATTAGAGGGGATAAATCATTGATAATCAAAAAGTTGCATGGTTGCAAAAGTTGTTTGCACTGTGCAAACGGAATTTGCAACTTGCTATTGCTCAATTGTTTATAGGTTTGCAAATTTGCAAACGGTTGCAAACGGTTCATAAATATAAATAATTGTATTTAATATTGAACTTAATCAATATTGATGTATCTTTGTCTATATGGAAATCAAACACACAAATTTTAAGGCAATCCAAGAATCAGATATTGAGGAAATGAAAACAGGAGAATTGATTTTTTGCGAAGGGCAAGTACCTAAAAAAATTAGATTGTTCATCGTAGACCAAGACCCTAAAAATTTCATAATTCAAAAAACATCAAATCCAGATAATTTCTGGATTCTCAGAACCGACAACAAAAAACAATCTTCAGCTTCTTTCAAAAAATTAAAAACAGGTGAATTTGTCGATTTCAAAGACGACCGCGCAAAAATGCAAAGATACGCTCATTGCTACGGAAAATCTTCAAATAAAAAATTCAAGACAGAAACTTTCAATTTACCCGATCAAGGGAAATTTACCCGAATAACAAGAATTTCTTGACATTATCCGTAACGCAATAAATATTAAGACCATGAACAGAAAACCATCACACCTAGTCCGAGTAACAAAAACGGTTAGGCTTTTACCAGAAACCATCGAAGCCCTTGAAAAACTCAAAAGACGATATTCAATAAAATCGCTTGGCAAAACGATTGATTATTTAGCGGAAAAGTAATGAAAATTATTAACCGTAATCCAAAGGATTTAATTTCTGCGGAATATAACCCGAGATCATTGTCGGATGCACAGAAGCAAACGATAAAAGACAGCATTAAAAGATTCGGTTTTGTAGACCCTGTAATCGTCAACATAAACGAGGATCGAAAAGACATAATCATTGGCGGTCACCAGAGAACAAAAGTGGCTGTTGAAATGGGTTATGAAGAGGTTCCCACAGTCGAGCTTGACTTAACTCTCGAAAGAGAAAAAGAGCTAAATATTCGTTTGAATAAAAACACTGGCTCTTTTGATGAAGATGCTTTGCGCGAATACTTTGATAAAGAAGCGTTAGGCGAATGGGGGTTTGAATCGGATGAATTAAGTTTTTTTGAAGTCGAAGAAGAGATTCAAGACGCTGAAGAGGATGATTTTGACGGAGAGCCACCAGAGGAACCAAAAACCGAATTAGGGCGAATATACCAACTAGGCGAACATCGTTTGATGTGTGGCGACTCAACCAAAGAGGAAGATGTGCAAAGGCTAATGGGTGGTGAGCTTGCAGATATGGTTTTCACTGATCCTCCGTATGGTATTAAACATTCAGGTAAAGGTATTGATGGAGTAACAGTTGGCGAGGACTTCGGATATATACTTGGCGATAATGATACAATGGTTGCTATTAATTGTTTTAATTTAATATCTTCAATGTTTCCAGATTCTTTGAAAGTTTTTTGGGGAGCAAATTATTATCCATCATGCCTTCCGAATGGTAATGGGTGGCTAATATGGGACAAAGAGAGAGAAGGTGATACGTTTAGTGGTGGCGAATTGGCATTTGTTAGCGGTGGTGTTCGTGTCAATATTTTTCGACATAAATGGCATGGTATGATTAAAGCTTCTGAGCATGGCGAAAAGCGTGTTCATCCGACACAAAAACCAATTTCGTTAGCTTCTTGGTGTTTTGATAAATATAATAAAAATGGAGTTATTGTATTAGACCTTTTTGGAGGTTCAGGCTCTACATTAATAGCTTGTGAGCAAACAAAAAGAAAATGCCGAATGATGGAGCTAGACCCAAAATATTGTGACGTAATAGTAAACCGATATTGCAAATTAAAAGACATTGATCCAGAAAAAGTATTTGAAACAGGAGTCGCATAATGCCAATTACAACCCAAGCAATAGAAATCAAAAAACAGAGACTACTTGAGGCACTTGAGAAATCTTTAGGGATCGTCACAACCGCGTGTAAAACAGCAGGGGTTGCAAGATCATCTTTTTATGAATGGAAAGAGAATGATCCCGAGTTTGCAATGGCAGTTCAGGAGATTGACAATGTAACATTAGACTTTGCCGAGTCCAGCTTACACAAGCAAATCAATGAAGGGAATGCCACCTCTACTATTTTCTATTTGAAAACCAAAGGCAAGAAGCGCGGATATGTTGAACGCACCGAGCTTGATGTTTCGAACTCTGACGGAACATTGCAACCGACAATTGACATAAAGAAGCTTACAACCGAACAATTGAGAGCTTTAAAGGATGCAAGAATCGAAGCTGACTCATGATGATTTCAAGGCTATTGATATTGAATTATGTCAAAGGTCATTAGCTGAGTTCGCACAGCAAGCTTGGCACGTATTAGAGCCATCCACCCCTTTGAAATGGGGGTGGTGTTTAGATGCAATTTGCGAACACCTTGAGGCGGTAAATTCTGGTCAAATAAAACGGCTTTTGATGAACGTACCGCCCGGCTCGATGAAAAGTTTGCTAACAGGCGTAATTTTTCCAGCGTGGGAATGGGCAAGGGGCGAACAAGAATATAGATACATTGGAACCGCACATAATCAGACGCTTGCAGTTCGTGACAATATGAAATGCAGAAGGTTAATTCAGTCAGAATGGTATAAGTCTATGTTTGGGGTTGAGTTGACGAGCGACCAGAACGCTAAAACTAAATTTGAAAACAGTAAAACAGGATTTAGAGAAGCGATGTCATTCACTGGCATGACTGGTTCTCGGGGTGATCGTGTTATATTGGACGATCCATTGAGCGCGGATAATGCCAACAGTCAAGCAGAGTTGGAAAACGCTCGAATCACATTTACTGAAACATTGCCATCACGTGTAAACAATGAGGATTCAGCAATCATTGTAATCATGCAGAGATTGAACGAAGCCGATACTAGCGGGGTAATACTTGAACTTGGATTGCCTTACGAACATTTGAAAATTCCTATGCGCTATGAGGAAAAAGGAAAAACCTCTGTTTCTTGTATTGGGTGGAAAGATCCAAGAACCAAAGAAGGGGAATTAATGTTTCCTGAGAGATTTCCAGAAAAACAAGTCGCGGAATTAGAGAAAACACTCGGCACATATGCAACGGCTGGACAATTACAACAACGACCCGCGCCTCGTGGTGGTGGATTATTTAAGAAACATTTCATACAGAATTACGACCCTAAAAACCTGCCAGAGTTTGAACATATAGATATATCAATTGACTCTGCGTTTAAGACAGGCGCGGAAAACGATTATTCATCTATTGGGGTATGGGGTAAATGTGAAAAAGGATATTTTCTACTTAATAGCATACGCGAAAAGGTTGAGTTTCCAGACCTTAAAGCAAGGGTCGAGCAATTGTGCGAATATTGGAAACCTCGCTATTGCTTAATTGAAGATAAGGCAAGCGGGCAATCATTAATCCAAGAATTAATATCATCAACATTGATACCGATTCGCCCCATAAAAGTTGATACTGACAAATTAACTAGAGCCTATGCGATACAGCCAGAATGGGAGAATGGAAAAATATTCTTGCCATTTCAAGCGGAATGGTTAGATGATTACATAAAAGAAATGACATTATTTCCAAACGCCAAACATGACGACCAAGTGGATATGACAACTCAATATATTAATAGGATGAAAAGAAGAGGGAATTTTACTCCTCAAGTATTATAGTTATGTTAGGACTAAACAAGCTTTTCTCTAAGGGAAACAAGGATGACCTTAATCAAAAAGGGTTTTCAGGTGATCCAATTTTAAACTATCCAGATTCATTATTTCAAGGCGATGATGGATTCAGGAAAGTAAATTACAATACTGCTTCACGTGATGGATTTGAAAAGAACTATGTTGTATTTAGAGCCATAACTGACATTGCAGAATCAGCAAGTCAGATACCTTTAGTATTCGATCAACCAGAATTAGAGGAACTACTAAGAAAGCCATACTATAAACAAGGCTATACGAATTTCATTCAAGATGCGTTGAAGTATAAATTATTAGGTGGCAACTTCTACGCTGAAGCAATAACAGTAGGTAAAAAGATTTCAATGCTTAGGACTATTCGACCTGATAGAGTTGATTTAGAGTATGGCATGAGAGGCGGTCTTAATGAACAATTGATAGCCTATAGATGGACACAAGGAGGCACTAAACTTTTTCCAGTTGATGAAGAGTTGAAATCTGAAATGTTTCACTCAAAATTATTTAACCCTCAGAATGAATGGCTCGGAATGTCATTGCTTCAATCTGCTATTATCAGCATAGACCAGAGTAATGCAATGAGCGCATACAATAAGAAGGTTGTTGAAAATAACGGTGTACCTTCTATGGTTCTCGGCATGAATATGCCTAAAGATAACTTTATAGAGCCACCTAGTCCCGAGCAAATGAAAGCAGTCCGGAAGGATATGGAAATAGCTATGGGTAAAGGTAGAAGCAGTAATATAGCAATGCTTAATTGGCAATACTCTGTATTATCGGCTGGCATGACTCAACAAGAAATGGACTGGGTGAACAGTAAGACTACCACAGCTAGAGAAATTGCCCTTGCCCTTGGTTATCCTCCATTCCTTTTAGGACTCGCGGAAGGATCTACTTTCAATAACGTGTCTGAGGCTCGTATGAGTCTTTATGACAATACGGTAATACCGATGTTGAGCGCGTTTCTATCTGATCTTGATATTTTCTTTGAATCAATAACAGGAAAGCAATCTAATACAATGATTGATAGAGATAATATTCTTGCATTACAGCCGAGAGTATTTGAAAAACGTGAATCAGCTAGAAACGACTTTCAAGCGGGTATTATTTCGGATATTGAAGCACGTCAAGAGGGTAATTATCCAGAAGAAGCAGAGGGCGAGTTTTTTATGCCATCTAGTCAAGTGCCTAAAGGCATGGAATTTAATTTACTAGATGAATAGAAGAAATGTTGCTTACTTTGTAAGATTACGCAGTCAGTTCGAAAAATCCTTATTTCGATCATTTAAGAAACTGTATAAAAAGCAGGGTGACGAGATAGCTAGTCAATATCTCATGAATGGTATTGATGGCGCGCTTAGTGTGGTTAATCAAAGTGATTTAGAAGTCCAGGAATTAATGCGAAAATTCTATGATAAAGTTATCGGGACTATGGGGCTTGCTCAGTTAAAGCAAATGATCCGAAAACAACAGAAAAAGCAGAAACAGGAATTTCCAGAGTCGAGCCGTTTTGTTATGTTGTCGCAAGAATGGATCGCTGAGAATGTTCTTAGTCAGTCTGATCTAATAACTGGAACCAGTGCAAAGATAGTCGGAAAGATTATTGAGGATGGGATACAAGAAGGAATAGGAGAAAAACCGATTGCAAAGAATATTAGAGATTCATTTTCTGGAACTATATCAACACATAGAGCAAGGACAATAGCCAGAACCGAAACAGGCAATGCAAGTTCATACGCTCAAGAATTAGGGGCGAGGGAATCTGGGTTAGATTTTAGAAAAGAATGGATACCTGTTTCAGACGATGCAACAAGACAAGGTCATATAGGTGTTTCTCCTGTGGGTATGGACGAAGATTTTATCGTCAATGACGAAAGATTGGCGCATCCGAATGACCCGAGGGGTTCAGCGAGCAATATAATAAATTGTCGCTGTGTTTGTGGTTACGATCCTATTATTGATTGATCATAGAATCTAGTTCTTGCTCAGTGTAGACAAATGACTTTCGGCATTGTCTACACCAAACATGATAACGACCAGAATTGAATCTGAATATTTCATGATTCTTATTATTGTGAGTGAATGTTAATCCGATTGGGTATTTCATTTATATGCTATTGTTTTAGTGTCTTTTGTATTGTTGCTTAATGTTTATCTTCGGTTTGAATTTATCAAAACTACCCTTCTTCTTTACTGTAGATTTAAACTCTTTATTATCAACCCTAGTCAATGGTATAAGAGTAGTCTCACTTAGATTAAAAGGTCTAACTACTACCCTTAAATGTTCAGGTATAGTAGAATTGGAACTCAATTTCTCGATTAGGTTATACTTCGTAATCCCCATTATTTATATGCTATTGTTTTTTTAATCCAGTATTGATCTACTCCTTCAATTGCATCTTTCTTTAATTCCTCAAGTCGATTTTTAGCATGATCTTTATCGGTGTGAATTTCGTATGTATCAATACTGCCACCGCAGTAGCAATACTCAATAACCCAAACAGGAAAACTAGAAAGGTGCTTCATCTTCAAAAGGATCTTCTGCAGGATCTTCTTGTTTCGGTTCTGGCTCATTAGATTTTTCAATCTTAGAGAATGAACCTCTTATACTCGTGAAATATCTACCTTGCCACTCACGACTAGAAACATAACCAGACATTTCAACAATATCATTTACTTTTGGCGGGTATTGAAGTTTTTCGAGTTTCCAATCGAATGATAAAATTAAAGGGTATTCACCGCTTGAATCTTCGATTGTAAACGTCTGATAACCGTTTTTTTCTTCACCGATGTGAATACATTTTCCTTTAATTTCTATTTTGCTGTTGCTCATGTGTTATTTCTTTTCCCATATTTCTCAATAAATTCTAGATGATTCTTTTTTGCATTTAATAAAGAATACTCAAGATTAGATATATAACTTGATTGTATATTATCTAAGTAACAGTAGGCATCATCATATGACTCATGGAATCTATAAATAGAACTTTTTTTAGCATATCTTTGACCGTTTATCCATATACTGGAACCAGTCTCTTTTTCTATATATACCTCTTCTATTCCTCCTCTGTAAATTCGCAATCCATGCGTACCATCACCTTGTGTTTTATATTTTTTATTACTCATATTCATTTCTGTTTGATTAAAAAATCTATTGCTTTGCCTTTAGACCCTTTGCGTATTGCAAGATCATCAATAAATACTTTTGTTTCTGGTAATAGGTATGCTGTAACCTTTACCCGCTTTTCTTTCGTTGAGCCTTTTCGCCTTCCTGATCCTTCACGTTTACCGCCCCAAGTATTCATTATAATAAGCTAATTATAAATGATACACATATAAATTGAAGAAGTGTATTAATAATTAAAATTGCAAAACATATTATTAGAGTCTTAGTCATAGTGTTATTCATACTTTTTCATCTTTATAGCTTTAGTCACGAAATCAAAAGCAAATTGTCTAGACTCTTTATATTTTTCATCCCCATCATTAATGTATTCTTGTAATTCTTCTTCACTACCAGAAAAACAACCGCAAAAGTATTTAATTTCATTTTCAATAACAATAGCTAGTAATTTTCTTCCACACTCACCATGTGAATAAAAAGAACATTCTGCATAAATAATATTTTCTGCCTCGCGTAGATTTGCCTTGCGTAGATCTGCCCCGCGTAGATCTGCCCCGCGTAGATTTGCCCCGCTTAGATCTGCCCATCGTAGATTTGCCCCGCGTAGATCTGCCCCGCTTAGATCTGCCCATCGTAGATTTGCCCCGCGTAGATTTGCCTTGCGTAGATTTGCCCCGCTTAGATCTGCCCATCGTAGATTTGCCCCGCGTAGATCTGCCCCGCGTAGATCTGCCCCGCGTAGATCTGCCTCGCGTAGATCTGCTTTTATTCCATAACTTTCATTATTAATCCATTTGAGGTGAAGTTCTAGTATATTTTGTAATTCTTCTTTTGTATAAGTTTTCATAGTAATAGATTTTCTGATTAATTACCATCATTTAATCATGCTATGTTTGCAAGTCAATAATAATTAGTTTTGCTTGTAATAAATGACAGGTATCAAATTCAAAAGTTTTGACGTTAAGGAGTTTGACGAAGAAACAGGCATAATTAAAGGTTACGGCTCTGTTTTCGGTAATAAAGACTCATACGGTGATGTTGTTCAACCTACAGCATTCAATAAGCTGTCAGAAAAAGGTATTCAATCAGTAAAAATGTTGTGGCAACACAATATGAAAGAGCCAATTGGTGTATGGAAATCATTTAATATTGATTCTCATGGTTTATTTCTTGAGGGTCAAATAAGCCAAGTAGTGCAAAAAGGTAAAGAAGCTATTGACCTTATCAAAATGGGGGCGATCAATGGCTTATCAATAGGTTATTACACTGTAAAAGAAACGTGGGATAATGTAGAAAAAACGCTTTTCCTTGATGAATTGGAACTCGTGGAAACTTCGATTGTTACCATGCCAGCGAATACACTCGCAAGAATTTCTGAAATAAAATCTAAATCTGATAAAATTGAATTAATAAGAACAGTTGAGAGCCTTTTGCGTGATGCGGGCTTTTCACGTAAAGACGCAATGGATATTCTTCATGGAAAACTTTACGAACCTGAAATCAAGCGTGATGCTGATAACGAATTGAAATCAATTAGAGACGAATTAGACAAACTAATAATTAATATAGGATAATAAAATGAGCGAAGAAAACGCAGTTTTAAAAGAGGTAAAGGAACAGATTAAATCTGTACATGATGCCTTTAAAAAAGCAAACAATGAAGCAATCACGCTTGAGCAAGTAAAGAATCACGTTGACCCTTTAGTTAAAGGTCAAGTTGATAAGCTCAATGAAAAGCTTGATGAACTAGAAGATACTTACGAAAAAGAAATCGCTAAGTTGAAACAAGGTTCTGGATTTTCTGAAAAAGAAAACGCTGAGAAGCTAGAAAAAGAACAAGAACTATACGGCAAGTATTTCCGTAAAGGTATTCAGTCTATGTCTCCTGCTGAACAAACTGAGTTTTTAGAACTTACTAAAGGAATCAATCAAAAGTTCAATTTCTCTGGAAATGATGCTGATGGTGGGTTTGTTGTTCGTCCTGACTTCTCAAACAGAATCAATCAAGATGTAAAAGAAGATTCTCCAATTCGTCAAATCGCTGAGACTATGACAATCGGCACAAATGAGTTTGTTGATTATTATGATGAATCAGACGTTAACGCAGGATGGGTAGGCGAAACTGCATCACGTCCAAAAACATCAAGTCCAAGTCTTAACGAGATTCGCATTCCAGTAAATGAAATGTATGCAAGTCCAGAAGCAACACAAAATTTGATTGATGATTCATTCATTAGTATTGAGGATTGGTTGCAAGGAAAATTAGTTTCTAAGTTCGCAAGACTTGAAGGAACTGCATTCGTTGAGGGTGATGGTAATAAAAAACCTAAAGGATTCTTGAGCTACAATGCTGGAAGTGGTTTTAATAAGCTTCAACAAATCACATCTGCGGGGTCTGGTGTAATCGCATTCGATGACTTAATTGATGTAACTGACGCACTTCTTGACTCATTCAAATCTAATGCTAGATGGGTAATGAACAAGGAAACACGTTCAGAGCTTCGTAAGCTTAAAGACAATGACGATCAATATTTATGGCAACCTGACAATCAAGACGGTATCGCATCTAGCCTATTGGGGTATGGGGTAACTATCGCGGTAGATATGCCAGCAATCGCAGGATCGGCATTATCAATAGCTTTCGGCGATTTCCGCAGAGGTTATAAGATCGTAGATCGTCAAGGATTAAGAATATTACGTGATCCATTCACAAACAAGCCGTTTATTAAGTATTACACTACTAAGCGAGTAGGTGGAGGTGTTCAACATTTCCAAGCAATTAAAATCTTAAAGGTTCAAGCTTAATAGGCTTGAACCCTATTTAATAAGGAGAAAATATAATGCAAGATTTACACAATATCATTGATCAGTTAGTGGCATTAAAACCACAAACTATCGCAACTGATACTACTACAGTAGGTGAAACAATCGACTTAGCTGATGCTGAAGCGGTTGAAATGAATCTAGCTGTTGGAACTGCTACTGATGGAGATTATTCTGTGTCATTTTATGAGTCTGATGATTCTGGAATGAGTGGCGAAACCGAGATTCCATCAAATCGAATTAAAGGTGATTTATATGATACTGCATATACTGCGGTTTCATTGGCATCTTTAAATTGGGGTGTTGAAAAAGACCTTAGATACATTAGAGCGAAAGTAGTATCAACTTCAACTAGTTCTGGTTCTGATCTTTCTATGGTTGCAACATTAGGACGTTTGAGAGCTTCTCTAGCAAACGACCGCAACGCATAACAATTCTGGTCTGGTAAACTGGTTTCTGATTGAAGGGCAAGGCGGTTTATAATTGTCTTGCCCTTTTTTTTATGACTATGAGAAAAACATTAATAACAGCACCAACAACCGAGCCAGTAACATTAAATGATGCGAAAGCTTTCGCGCGGATAGATTGTTCAGAGGATGATTTCTTAGTCTCTAGTTTTATCACACAAGCCAGAGAATACGCAGAGAATTATACAAATAGAAAATATGGTTCTCAAGTATGGGAATTAACATTGGACGCGTCAGAGATTGCGAAATGTATTAAATTAGAGGAATTTGATGTACAATCGGTCAACTCGATAACCGTATATGATGAGGATAATGTTTCGAGTGTAATTCCTACCGATGAATATGACGCTTATAATAATCGCATACTATTCGATTTAGGCACATATGATCTAAGATTATTAGATTCTATGGTGATAAATTATACAGTTGGTGGAGAATCTACTCCAGATCAAGTAAAACTTGCGATTATGCAAATGGTGGCTACTTGGTATGAGAACCGAGAAGCATTAGTATCTGGAACGATTACAGCAATGGTTGACGGTTCAGTTATGGCTAATTTATCGGGATATATGATTTATTCAGTATGAGTAATTCTCTAATAGGCAGAATGAGGCACAGGGTATCACTGAAAAAGGAATCCGATGCTCCTAGCGATACATTCAGCAACACAACCACATACAAGCAAGTCAAAGATGTTTGGGGCGAGTTGGTTAGTGTTTCTGGTAGGTCATACTACACCGTTAGAAATCTACTCGATACGACAAGCCACACATTGACTATACGATACGACAAGCAATTTGATACTACAGGTGAAGTAGATCACGTTGTCTATTGTGATCGGTTGTTTCGAATATCTACAAGTCAGATTTTTAACGAACGAAACAGATTTATAATTTTTCAATTAGAGGAAATGGGCGAAGAAACAAGTTATGTCAGCTAAAATCAAAATGACAGGAAGTGTTGAAGCTTATTTGGTTCAAGCCGAAAGAGATATTCGAGGGAATGTAGATAAGGCGATTACACAGTCAGCGTTCTTGGTTAAATTAAAAGCTCAAAAGAATATCCAAAGCGGGCAACGATCTGGACGAAAATATAAGAGGGGTAAATCTGGTATAATTGGTCAACGATCTGCACAAGGTGAATTTCCAAAATCTGATACAGGTATTTTAGCAAGAAGTATTACAACTGTATCAAAGATGAAGGGCGAGGCTATTGTAGGAACTGATATTAAGTATGGTGAATATTTGGAAAATAAAGACCCATCAAAAGGCGGTAGACCTTGGCTCGAACCTTCATTTGATCAGGTTGAACCAAAGATTAAAGTATTAATCCAGAAAGCAGTAAAAGAAGGGGCAATGCCTAAATGAGAATATCAGAAATAGTTGAGCGATTAAGAACCAAATTGCCAAGCGGGACATGGGGCAGTCGTATTTATGGAGTTGCAGAATTTGAAACTGCTATTCGTGATCATAGGTCTGTATTCCCTGCTATGTTTGTAACTTATAGGGGGTCATCGGCAAGTAATATTGGAGACCGTAACAGTTCAACATTAATTCAAGATGTCACTGAATCATTGGATATATTCTTAATGCTCGACAATAAGAATAAGAACGACATAACAGGATTAAACGCTCAGGATCAAGTGCACGATATTAGAAAAGCGTTATGGTTGGCATTACTTTATTGGAATTTAGATGTATATGACGCTAACGATCAGGGTTTTCAGTATAACGAATTTAGATTTGTGGGCGATGAACCTTTTGCGGTAGATGCAGAAAGATACATTCATAAATTTACGTTTGATATTGGGTTTAATGTTTCGAACCTTACTCAAGGCATCGGGTCACATAATCCAGAAGAAGTTGACGACCTAATAACAATTGCAGGAACTATTGAGCCGACATTCTTCACCGATGAAGCACAGCCAGCAGTATCATTTGAAGTAGATTTAAGTTAGCATGAAATTTTGCCGTCATATAATCATGCTTTACTTGCAATGCAATAACAAAAAGAATTAATTAAATTATGCAAAGAATTTTCGTAAAACCGAGGGCGGGATTAAAAGTCCGAAAGACTCAAGCTGAACAATTCAAACACTACAAAGATGAAGGTGAAGAAGTCAACAAATCTAAAGAGGTAGTGAGACTTTTAAAATACGGTGATCTAGTGCCGATTAAATCAACAAAAAAGAAGGCTAAATAATGGCTATATCATTCAATCAAGTCGATCCGAGCAATCGGAATCCTGGTGCTTATATGGAGTTCGACTCTACTAGAGCACTAAGGGGGTTACAACAAATACAGCGTAAAGCTCTTATTATTGGTCAAAAGACCAGTGCAGGAACTTTAGCGGATAACACTATTGCACTTTGCACAAGTGGCGATCAAGCGAAAACATTAGGCGGTGTAGGTTCTATGCTCGCTGATATGTATGAATATTGGGAAAAGAACAATAAGAATATAGAAACTCATGTTATTGCAGTGCCAAACTCAGGAACCGCACAAGTTCAGAGAGTATCTGTATCACTTGCAGGAACAGCTGGAGCAGGAACGATTCACTCATATATTGGAGGTCGTAAAAAATCAACGTCTGTAAGTGCTGGCGATAGTGCTGGAACAATAGCAACAAATTTCGCATCAACAGTAAATGACGATACTGATTTGTTATTCGATGCGTCAGTAGTAAATGTTAGCTTAGTTGATCTTACTGCTAAGAATGGCGGTCTTTGGACTGATTCTTTAAAGGTAATTTTCAATTACAGAGCAGAGAATTACGGTGGAACAGAAAAGTTTCCAACAAACGTAACTCTATCAAGTGCGATTACTGTTAATGGTTCAGGTAATCCAGATATTACTGATGCAATTGCGGGTATTCCAGATGAAAGATACGATTTCATTATTCAGCCTTATACCGATGATGCTAATATGGATCTATGGGATGCTGAAATGACAAACCGCCATGATGCAATGGTTCAGTTAGAAGGTCATTCGTTCAATGCTTATGGTGGAACTACTTCAGCAGTTGGCACATGGGGTAATGATCGCAATAGCCAATACAATACAACAATGGATGCTGGTGTAAATGAATATACTCCTGCTCATGGTTGGGCTGGTGCTTATGCAGGGCAAGCATCAACAAGCGCGACTCAAGACGTTGCATTGCCTTGGCAGGGATTAGAATTGATCGGTGTATTACCTGATCATCCAGAAGATGAAAGAACATTCTCAGAACGTAACACTCTTATGTATGATGGAATTGCAACTCACAAGATTAGTTCTAGTGGTGCGGTTTTAATTAATAGAGGTTGCACAAACTATCAGAAAAATTCATTCGATCAACCTGACGCAAGCTGGCTTGATTCTCAGACTGCTTTGACTGCTAGTTATTGCAGAATCACTTTTAATCAATGGATGCTTACTAAATTTCCGCGTCACAAATTAGCGGACGATACAGCCGTATTTAGTGCAGGGCAATTTATTGTCACTCCTAAGATTGCAAAGGCAGAAGCTATTGCGTGGTTCGTGGAACTAGAAGAAGCTGGCATACTTGAAAATGTTGCACAATTCAAATCTGAATTGATAGTTGAACGTAACGGTGTAGATCCTAATAGATTGGATTTTGTATTGCCTACTGATTTTGTTAATCAAATGAGAATTTTCGCAAGTCGTCTATCATTCATTTTAAATTAAGGTAAATCATGGGTAAAATAATTAATGGAACTGCGAGCATCTTAATTGATGGCTCGCCTGTCAACTTATTCGGAGACATAACTTATTCAATCGGTGTTGAATCGGCTGAATCTCAACTCGGTGTAGATGGTCATTACGGTGTTAATATCACTAAAGTGCCAGCGTTCATTGAGTTGTCTTGTGTTGACGATAGCGAGCTTGACTTATCATCATTCCAAAACTTACAAGCAGATGTTCAATGTGTGTTGCGTAATGGTAAAATTGGGGTATGGCATAACGCTTATCAAATTAATCAAGTAGAGGTAACTGTCGCGGATGGCAAGTTTACTTTACGATTCGAAACAAACAGAGCCGAAGAAGTAGAGGCATAAAAATATGAGCAAGAAATCAGAAGAAATACCAGAAACAGTTAATAATGATGATGGGTCGATAACAATTCAGTTATCAAAACCCATTATTAATTTTGGGGAGAAAATATCCGAAATAACACTGCGAGAACCAACAGGAAAAGAGTTTCAGAAAATCGGAATGGTGATGTCAGTTGACACACAAGAAAAGATTCATTTTGATGCTGTTAAAGTTGTGAAAATGGCTGAAACTTTAGGAGGTCTTGCAAGTGGCTCATTAGATGCACTACCGTATAAGCAGTTGACTAAGATTGCTTATGCTATGATTCCTTTTTTCGTATAAGCGAGGCTACTATTTTTGACATGATGGGATACTTAGCTCACCCGCAAGGGTTAGGGCAAAATATCTCACAAGTTGAAAGTATGACAGTCTCGCAAATGAAATTCTGGATGAATCGAACACTTGAAGTAAACAAATCATTTGAAAAAGAGTAAATGGCAGAATTAGTTCAGTCTATAAGGATCGAGTTTGACGATGCAATAAGCGCGGGGATTAAACGCGCTACTGCACAAACAAAAGGATTTAATAAAAAACTAAATGACGCTAGTGAATCTCTTCGAAAGATGGGAAAACAAGCGAACCAAGTAGGAAAGTCGATGTCAATTGGCTTAACTGCTCCTATTATTGGATTTGGGGTAGCTAGTGTACGTGCATTCGATAAGCAAGCTAAAGCTATAGCACAACTTGAAGCAGGTTTAGAATCTACTGGTGGAACCGTAGGATTTACTTCTAAACGCTTGCAAGAAATGGCAAGCGAGCTACAGAATATAACTACATTCGGGGATGAGGAGATATTAAAAGATGTCACTGCTCAGATGTTGACATTCACTAATATAACAGGCGAACAGTTTGCGCGAACACAAAAAGCGGCTCTTGATTTAGCGACTAGATTAGATGGAGACTTGAAAGGGGCATCTATACAGCTAGGCAAGGCATTAAATGATCCTATTGCTAATCTTTCAGCATTGAGCCGATCAGGGATACAATTCTCAGAAGATCAAAAAGAAGTAATCAAAGCTCTTACTGAAGCGGGAAGAATCGCAGAAGCTCAGACATTAATACTTGATGAACTAGAAAAACAATACGGGGGATCAGCAGAAGCCGCAGCCAAGGCAGGATTAGGACCATTTAAACAGTTATCTAATTCTATAGGGGACTTAACAGAGGAATTTGGAGATATTATAGCTACTGCATTGACTCCTTTTATTGATAAAGTAAAAGTTATGGTAAAATGGTTTGGCAACTTATCACCTGAAACAAAAAAAATGATTGTAATTGTTGGGGCATTGGCTTCCGCTATAGGTCCTCTTTTGATTGCCTTCGGGTCTATGTCTATTGCACTAGGCGCATTAATGCCAATAATTACAGGTATAGGAGTTGCATTTACAACCGTTGTAGGTATTTTGTCTAGTCCTGTTATTGCAGTCATTGGTTTGGTAGCTTTAGGCGCATATACTATTATTGAAAGCTGGTCAGAATTAAAAGCATTTTTCAATGCTTTTTGGGATGGATTAGTCGCTAGTATTAAATTTGCTGATGAATTCATTCAAGGGTTTTTCGGATTTTCACCGATTGAAAAAATTAAAAACGCATGGGAACCGATAAAAGAATGGTTTTCTCAGTTTTTTGATTCGATAGTAGGTCAATTCAAAAGGGATATAGATCAAATAAAAGAAATTATTAGCTCAGTCACAACAGGAATAACAGCCGTAACTGATAAGATTAGATCGGTTACAGGTGGAGCTTCTGAATTAGGAGCAAAGGCGAGGGAAAAAGTAAGCGGTTTCTTTGATAGTATAAATCCATTTTCAGATGATGAAGAAGAAATCACGCAACCGACACGATCAAACGCAATAGCGAATCAATCTAATATCAATAACAACAACAATAATGTTGTTGTTAATTTGGCTGTTGATAAAAACGGCAATCCTATTATGGAGTCAGCAAGTTCAGATAATGGTTTGAATAATGTTGATGTAAACATGGGATTAGTTATACCTTAATATCATGGCATGGAGAGAAGAAGTAAAGGGCGCGAGTTTTAGGGGTATCAGATTTTATGTTGATACTTCTGATGTATCATTTGGACGCAGAAACTCACTCCACGAATACCCTTACAAAGACCGCCCATATGTCGAGGATTTAGGGCGCAAGGCAAAAACATTTTCATTCAATGCCTATCTATTGGGTGATGATTATATTCGTGATAGAACGCGATTAATCAAAGCGATTGAAAGTAATTCAGAGGCTGGAACTTTAATACACCCGACACTTGGAACAGTTCAGGTAAAGCCTACTGATAATTGCAGTATTTCAGATAATGGGAGGCAAGGGGGCAAGGGAGTAATACGGCTTGAATTTGTTGAAGCTGGCGAAAATACTTTTCCTAATGTTTCGCTTTTCACGGATTCTAAAATATTAAGCATCTTTTCAGATGTTCAAGCGTCTTTAAAATCTGCATTCCCTGAAGTTTATAAAGTTGCTGGATTTTCAGGATTTGTTGTAAACTCTGCAATAGATTTAACTCAACAGTATATCGAAACTTTCAGGAGTGTTCAAAATATAGGTGTTAAGGTAGCAGGAAAGGCAAGCGACTTTAAGAGAAACCTTGCAAGTTTTGAGGATAATTTAAATCTTATTGCTACTGATCCAGTTGAGTTCATCAATTCTATTTCAGATTTATTTGACGATTACGATGCTATTTTCGAAAATCCAAATGATAAATATGAAGCAACGAAAGACTTTCAAGCATTTTCCCCTGTTTTAGAGCCAACTAAATATGAAACACCAAGCAGGACTCAACAAGCATCAAATAATAATCAAATCATTGAAACTATGCGCTCTTTTTCTTTGGCGGTCATGTCTAAGGCTACCGCAGAGGAAACTTTCAATTCAAAAGCTGAAGTAACAGAGAGAAGAAACGAGATTTTGGATATTTATGAGACTAGAATCGAACAAGCAGGAATAGCGGAACAATCTCAAGTAAGATCGGATATGATTAATATGAGGTCTGCAACAGTTGGATATTTGAATGAGTCTAGTGATTCCTTGCCAGATTTAAAAACAGTTTCTTATAATGCTACTATTCCAGCTTATTTTATAGCGAATGAATTATATGGTGATGCTTTGAGGTATGACGAAATTGTAAACGACAATAATATTAAACACCCTTTATTTGTGCCAATGGGTGAAGATTTGGAAGTCCTTACATCATGAGTATGCAGTTTCGCATAAATGGAAAATCGTTTGATGGTGCTAAGTCTGGAACTATTAATATAGGAATAGATTCTATTGCAAACTCATTCAATGCTGTCATTACTAATTTCTGGTCAAGTTCTGTCACTGAAATAAAAGCGGGTGACAGTGTAGAAATATATATGGATGAATCGAAACGATTTAGCGGGTGGATTGATAACGCTCAACCCTCAATAGGTGGAGATGGAAACCTTGTCAATATTAGCGGTAGAAGCAAGTCAGGTGATATTATCGACTGCACACCCGACACTGCACAATCAGAATTTAAAAATCAAACATTAGAATCATTGATAGGCGCATTAGTTTCACCATTTGGAATATCAGTTAGCGCGAAAGTATCAACTGGCGAGATTATAAAAACGGCAAATTATGAGCAGGGCGAAACGATACTTGAATTTATTA
>Ga0208150_1000059_pt1 | contig 40434 bp, 53 predicted proteins | sample DEB08_DNA_8_FD_184534 | JGI IMG/M metagenome (GOLD analysis project Ga0208150, IMG submission 184534) | Aqueous microbial communities from the Delaware River and Bay under freshwater to marine salinity gradient to study organic matter... | ecosystem: Environmental > Aquatic > Marine > Coastal ...
CTAGTTCGCAGCAAGTCTACTACTTCTCGCGGTGTTCGTGAAGATCGTAAAGACCTGTTCGAGAAGGTCGTTGAGTATTGCAACTTGGCGTTTGACAGCTACAAAGAGTTTGCTCAAGTGCAAATGAACTCTGATTGCCCTCCCTGGCTGCCAGAAGCACCACAACTGCCTCGCAAAGGCATTGAGAACATTGCTGGTGAAGTATTCGTTCTACATCAACTGGATGGTGAAGAAGCACCTATTGAAGTTGATTTCCTTGATTACTATCCTACAGTTGATCTAGGTAATTAATTTTGTGGGGTCTTCTGACCCCTTTATTCCTCTATAGCTCAATCGGCAGAGCATCTGACTGTTAATCAGAGGGTTCCTGGTTCGAGTCCAGGTGGAGGAGTTTGGGTGGATGTCCGAGTGGTTAAAGGAGACGGACTGTAAATCCGTTGGCTCTGCCTACGTTGGTTCAAATCCAACTCTACCCATGGCGATACTGCCAAACCAAACCCCTTCCGTGTGCTGTAAAACCTCCCTACAAGGGGAGGTTTTATTGTATAAATAATCCAGAAGAAATAGTCCTCGCAGGAACGGGTTAATTATGCCTCTCACAAGACTTGATAACCTATACTCAAGTAAAACAGGTAAGTATCTATACGTATCGCCAGATGATTTTAATGCGACAGACGAGTTAGACAACAGAGGCAACTCACCACTTCGCCCTTTTAAGACCATCCAAAGAGCCTTTATCGAGGTTTCTCGTTATTCATATCTTCCTGGTAAAGATAACGATAGATTTGACCAGTTCAGCATCATGCTGATGCCTGGTAACCACTACATTGATAACCGTCCTGGTCTGGTTGACGCTGCAAACCCAGAGCAACGCTATTTCGATGCTGGTAATCTTGTAGAGGCTAATACTCAAGAAATTATTGATAGAGCGTGTGCTGAAATCGCTATTCAGCATCCTGACTTCTATTTCCCTGGTGATGTACAAACCGATACTTATTCGAGATTCAAGGATTCTTATCGTCTAATTCAGCAGAACCGTCAAGAAATCATTGACAATGCATATGCTGTTGTAGCGGCAAATCCTCCTGTTCCTGCTCCTCCCGATCTTGAGAACAAGTGTAAAATTGATATTGGACGTTTCATCGACGCTGTTTCTCTTGACGTTGCTCAAGCAGGTGGTAATGTTTACACTCGTAAACTACTACAGAACTATTTTAATGAAGCAGGAACTGCGTGGATTGACGATAGTTTAGAAGGTGAAGTAACTGAATCTATTGCTGCATTTGAGACAGCAAGAGATAACATGCTTCTTGCCATCACAAACCAACTGACAGTAAAAGATCTTACTATTACTCCAGATCCTGCGACTGGTGATAACGAAGATCCAGCATCCTGTGCTAATGTACAGACTTTTATCGCGAATCTTACTACAGTTGTTACAACTGTACTTTCCGATGAAAATCTTTCGCAGCTTCCTGCTGAAGACGTATCTGATCAAATTCCTGCTGGTGAAGCAAAGTGTAAGCGTGACCTTGGTTACATCGTTGAGGCAGTTGTTGCTGACCTTCGCAACGGTGGTAACAGCAATATCATCAATGCTACTAAAAACTACTTCGATCGCGATGGAAACCCAATCTCCGATGGATTGGTAGGTGAAGTTGCTGAATCTGTCACTGCCTTCAATAAGGCAAGAGATATGATGAAGCTTGCCGTTACAAACTCACTCTATGCAAAGGATCTCACTATTTCTGAAGGTCCTGCTATTGCAGGTCAGGCAACCCCTGATATTGAATACGGTGCATCAGGGAATATCGCTACCTGCGTTGATGTTCAGTCATCCATCACAACACTTGTTGCTATTCTCACGGATACCATCAGTGCTGGTTCGCTTACAAATCTCGCAGCAGTACAGGTTACTGGTGTTGTGCCTGTATTTGATTACAACAGAGCACTGGAAGAATGGCAAGATGATTCGATTCTTGATCTGTCCAACCCAGACAACGTTCTCTACAAGTTTAACTCCACGGCTGGTGGCGCTATCGTTCCCAGAGGTTGTTCGCTAATTGGTTATGACCTCCGTCGTACCATTGTTAGACCTCTGTATGTACCAGAACCTGTTGACGGCGCTATCCCCAGAACTTCTATCTTCAACCTAACTGGTGGTTGCTACTTATGGCAGTTCACAATCAAAGACGGTGACCTTTCCGAAAACTCTCCTCTCTATGACCAGGCAGATCGTGTAGGTAAGGTATACAATAACCCAACAGACTTTACTTCACTAGCGATTCCAGAGTATTCGCACCATAAGATCACTATCATGACTTATGCGGATAACCCTGAACTAGACCGCTATTATGAGAAGGTTGGTAGAGCATTTGCACAGTTCCAGCCTACTATTGACGATGGTGATTTGGAGGCATTGGTACAAGAGAACAGGATCGTTGGTCCTCTATCTGATACCAGAACGATCGAAAGCATGAAGATCGATGATATTCCTCCTGGTTCTTCTGCTCGTATCACTGTAACCACGAAGATTGACCATGGTTACTTCAAAGGTCAGTATATTGCTGTTATCAACAGTGGACTGTCTGATAATGTCAATGGTACATTTAAAGTTGACACAGTTGATCAAGATAATCCAAAGGTATTCTCCTATATCATCCCCATTAATGCTGCTGGTCTAGGACTTGTCTCTGGAACAACCTATACTACAGCTAATGGTCTCGGCACAAATGGTGTTATTCAAGCAGAAATTGACTCTGTTGAGTCTGCTTCTCCTTATGTATTTAACTGCTCTATTCGTTCTACCTGGGGACAATGTGGAATGTGGGCAGATGGATCCAAAGCAACTGGATTCAAGTCGATGGTCGTCGCGCAGTACACAGGCGTCTCGCTGCAAAAAGACGACAGAGCATTCATCCGCTACGATAGATTCACTAATACGTGGAACCAAGCAGCGTTAACTGATGCTTTCGCTACAATTCCTTATCACACCAAGGGTGACGCATACTGGAAGGATGACTGGAGAAACTTCCACATCCGTGCTTCTGATGACGCATTTATTCAGTGCGTTTCGGTCTTCGCCGTTGGTTTCCATGATCACTTCTTAATGGAGTCGGGTGGTGACATGTCCATCACCAACTCGAACTCAAACTTTGGTAACACCTCACTCCACGCAATCGGTTTTAAAGGCTTTGCGTTTAACCAGGATAAGGGTGGTTACATCGATGCTATCGTTCCTCCCAAGGTTGTTGATAGTGGTGCTACTGCAACGATTAAGCAGCAGTATTACACAATCGACATTGAGGCATCCAATGATCAGTCTAATCATACCAGACTGTACATCGCTGGTGATGAGCAACAAAATCCTGCAGATCGCCCTGCTGCAGCAATTGATGGTTATAGAATTGGTGCCAAGAATGGTGAGAGACTGTATGTCAAACTGGCTTCTGGTGGTGTAGGTGGTAAGCAAACCTATTCATCTGAACTATCTCCTGCAGGATTCACAACTTATACTGCATCTTTGTCTACATTAACACCACCTAACCTCAACGTTTTGGTTGATGTTGACGGTGATGGAAATGATGACTTCCATTATGCACAAGATGCTGCTAACCAGATCGAAAGAAACAGAACATGGTTGCAGCAAGAAGCATATGGATACATTCTTGATAAGTATCCCTCACTTCAAACAAATCAAAATATTACTATTACCAAGTGTGAAAGAGACTTGGGTTACTTCGTTGATGCTACTGTCAAGGACTTGCGTCTTGGTGGCAACATCAATACGATCCTTGCTGCAGAAGGTTACCTAGTTGGTGGTCAATTAGACTTCATTGACAATGAACTGACTGAAACTTTAGAGGCATATGATTACTTGAAGCGCCTGATGATCGGCGCAATGCGTAATTTTAACTTCTTGATCAAGAACTGTACTATTACTAGTGGAAGTGCAACTGTTGTAGTTGGTGATACCTCTGGTTTAGTTCCTGGAATGAGAGTCACTGAATATGATCAAAATGACTTTGTTAATGGATATGTAGATACTGTAACTGCAACTTCGATTGTTAGCAACATTGAGCTAAACACCATCAGCATTGGAGAGATTGTTGATTCTACAACTATCACTTTAGTTGATGGTTCGACTGGTCTTCCATACAACGCTGCTGGTACAACCAACACTGCGTGGTTGTACTTTGAAAATGTTTCATCTTTTGCTCAAGAAGCACGTTACACGGATGATGGTATTATTCAAGATACCAATTATCCAGAGTGTGCAAACATTGCTACTGCAATTACTGGGTATTTTGATAACGTTAACCTTGTTCTTTCTGGCAACGGAGATCAAGTTGTAAGAGTTGAGCCACCTATCGAGTCTCGCTCACTAACTGGACGTGCTACACTATTCACGATTGACACTGGAAATGGTGAAACTGATCCTCACGGATTCCAGACTGGCACTCCCGTAAGACTTGTTCCTAGAGCTCAAAATGAGTTTGTAGATAAGCGTCTTGTCAGATTGCCTAGAGGGTTTGATACTAACACTATCTACTATGTAATCGCACCAGGAAGACAAACATATCCAAAAGATTTCTCTTCGACAACTGAATTTGATACCAGTGCAGAAACTGGTTTATTGCTTGCGGCAACTAAAGAAAATGCGGCTGCTGGTATCTACATTTACTCACCAGAAACAGAATCTGTTGATCCTGGTGTAGAGATTCTCGTCCAGCAACATGTTTTAGATGAACCATATGATCTACACCGTTATGTTGCTAACGTAAGTGGCGGTACATTACTTGAGACTGATATTCCTCACATCTTCGATATTCCCCTACCTAACGTACCAGCACAGCAGATCTTCTTTAGAACTTCTTCTGATGCTAACTCGGCACTTCCTGAAATTGCAGGTGGTGGTGCAATCGAAACTGATGTATACTTCTTCCCACGTTTTGTTACCAAGACGAAGTTCTCTGTTCACACTACACAAGCAGACGCACAAGCTGGTGTAAACGCTCTAGTATTCAACCCAGGTAGTGGATCAGACTTCATTGTATATGGAGACAAGAAAACTTCACCACTGAAGTTTGATGCTTCTAACTATGACAGATGGTATCTAAATGTTCTAGATGAGTCTAGTGGTGGTACTAATCCTAATAGCATTTTAACTAGATTCCATCAGTCTGACTTTGTTGATGGAACTGGAAACATCTTCACTCCTGATACATGGTTTGAAAGAATTGATGACAGCAGAACAGCTGATGATAGAATCTATCGTTTGCGCTATGTCGTTCCACAGTATCTTGACAACGTTCGTGAACCTCTCAATGGTTATGTTATCAAGACCAGAACTGACGATAGAAGAAGACTACGCCCACAGAAGCTTGTTCTTGAGCCATTCAGCAATGGTGCTCCAGATGTAGCACAATTCTTCAACCCATCTCAAGCGTCTGAACAACTTGGTGTATCTCTTGAGGATCTCGATACTGCTGGTATTGATATCGATGCGAGAGAAGATCTGTATGATCCATACGAAAATCCACTACAGATTGAGTTTGAGTCCAAGATTGCTACCACAATTCAATCTGCAAGAACCATTGAAAATGATCTTGGTGAGACTCGTCTCGAACTTACAGTTTTTGATCACACCATTGTCAATGAAAGTCTTAAGAATGAGATCTTTGCTATCGTTGAGGTAGGATCTCCCCAAGGAGCTGGTATTCAAGAAGACAAGTTCAACAGCGATGCTGACAATTATGTAACTTGGAGTGGTGCAAGCAGTGGATCTGCATATGTACATGCGTTCTTTAATTCTTCTTCTGATGGCACTGATTTTGTCATTCTGAAGAATATCAGTGGTGATCTTGAGTATAATCAAAATATCGCGACTACTTTTACCCAGTCTAATGGCACCTTCTTTGACATGGCTGGAGAAGCCGATGGATGGAACAATTCTGTTCCTTATGCAGGAGCATCTAGATCAAGCAGAGACAACTTCCTCTATAGAGTTGAGGGTGCCAATGTTTACACTATCTGCCCAGGCGATAGAGTAACAACCCCTGGTGGAGATACTTATACTGTAACTGCGGTTTCGGATCAACCAGACATCGAAGATACATTCTACATCTTTGATGTAGAAGAGATTCAAGAAGTTATTCCACAACAGCAAGATGGTATCTACTATCTAACTGCTGTTCGTGGTAACATCTCACCATATCCTCTCGGTGCTGGTGTTGGTACAAACTTCCACAACTATAAGTTCTCTCAACCAATCTCTAATCTATATCCTTTAGATTACAAGAACGACCCACTGTGGTTCCAAGTTGATGACAATGGTAACAGAGATGTAACTGTTCTTGATCCCCCAGCATCTTCATCTGCTGCCGACAACTATGTCCATGGTCTTGTTACTCTCAACGACTACAAGTACAGTGAAACGAAAGAAGCCGTTATTGACCTTCTAGCAACAGATCCTTTTGTCAACTTTGCGTTTACAAATACATCTTCTGATATCGATGGTAACATTGTTGATAACAGAATTCAAGCGCAAGAAGGTAATGCTTCCATCGGATCCGAGAATAGAAAGATTCCTGTCAGTGGTGACTCTGTATATCCTCTTGAAGGTAGATACTATGTTGAACTGCGTCGTCCTTCGATTGCAAGATCTGGTAACCACACGTTTGAATACCTAGGTTTTGGTCCTGGTAACTACTCAACTGGTTTCCCACTCCGTCAGGAAGTCGTTCTATCGGACAAGCAAGACTTCTATGCTCAAGCCAAGCGTGAAGACGCTGGTATCGTCTTCTACACGGGTCTAAACTCCAACGGTGACCTCTATATTGGTAACCGTAAGATCAACGCTATTACAGGCGAAGAGACGTTCCTTGAGCAGGCAGTTCTAGGTGATAGTGGTGATGACTCTGATACTATCGGAGCACTGGTTACCACATTCGACACTGCTGTTACTTTTAACGATAAGATTACTGTCGAAGGTGAATCTAACTTCAATGCACCTGTCACTATCAACGTTGATCCAACGGATGGAGATTCACTTACTGTCTTCTCGTTAGTTGGATTTGGTGATGATCCAACACTTGATAGATCTTCTTTCAGAAATAACAGTGACGGTGATGTAGTTATCACCAAGAACCAAGTTAGGTCTGCAGTATTTAAACTCAATCCTCGTGGCAATGTTGGTGATGAAGGTCAGGTTTACAGCATTAGAACACACTACACTGGTGGTCAACCTTCTAATGCAACACCCAATAATAGTGGATTGATTGCTAGTGGTGGATCTGCTTGGTACACTCTACAGAATATTACTTACGGATCTTCTATTGCTCCCGCTGCGGGTGATATTCTATGGAAGGGAGAAGAAGTAGGTTACTCTGGATCTCTTGGTTGGGTCTATTCTAACTTCTATAATGAGATTTCAGATCTACAGATCTTTACTCTTGTATCTAATAACTCTACAGAAATTACTATCAATCTAGCCGCAGGAATTCTGAACGGAGATATTGGTATTAAAGTAGGTGAGAGAGTTAGAATTTCTAACTTCAGCAACAATTTCTTTGATGGTATTTGGGAAATTCTAACTGCCGACCCAGCTGGTAATAGTTTTGTTATTAGAATCTTCAACGAGATTGCAACTAATACCTATAACTGGGCAGATGAAGGTCCTGGTGCTAAAATGGAAGTTTCCAAGTCTTCTTGGAAAGAAACCATGGTATTGGGTGCAGAAGCAATTCGTACCTATACTGAAGTTCCTGGTGACTATAAACTAGGCATCAACACTATCGGTAGAGCGAATCAAGAAGCAGCATTGACTGCAAACGTATCTTCCGAGACTGATCCTAGAGCAAACCTAGATGTTGTTGGTAATGCATTTATCAGCGGTAAGAACCTTGTATCTTATGATGCGCTTGGAGCTGTAACTGCAAATAACTATCTTGGAGAAGCTTCTACTGGTAAGACATACTTCGCGCTTACTAATGCATTCTTGGTTGGTGGTGATAGTGCCGATGCTGATGACTTTGCAACATTCCGTGTTGCTACAACAGACTTGGCAGTAGGTGATAGATCTTCTACTTACAGAACTGGCGGTCGCGTTGGTATCAACACTGCTATTGGACTTGATCCTTCTACAGAACTCGATAAGAACTTCGTTGTTATCGGTGACTCTAGAATGACTGGTAACCTGCAGCTGCAGGATGATTTAAGTGTTGACGGTGGTGACATCAACTCTACCGCAGAAACATTCCAGTTCCTGACCACAGACACTGACTTCTTCATCGGTCTGAACCAAGCCGAGTCTATCATTCTTGGTAACTCTACAACCCAGACGCAGTTGATCACAATCGGTGATGCTGTTTCTGATAGCGCAACACAGACTGTTAGAATCGGTTCTAACGCTGGAACTACGAACCTCAAGATTCATGAGCGTTCCAAGAATGCTGTAGTTGATATTGCTAGTGTTGAGGATGATGTAACTAGCAACTGTGACATCAGAATCGGTGGTGGCGCACCTAACCTTGCTACCACCACATATCTTGGTACATATCAGACCAAGCTTGCTGGTACACTAGAACTTGGTTCTTTCGCTGGTACATCCGAGACACGTCTATTCACCCAGGCAGCAACACTGAACCTAGGTGATGGTCAGGCAACAACCACTGTCAACCTCGGTACAAACTCTTCCAAGTTGACAATGGGTTCACTTGGCGGTAAGACAACCATTAGAAACTCCACCGACATTCTTGCAAGTCTGACTGTATTCTCTAACATCAAGCTTGATGGTGGACTCAACGCAGGTATCATCGAGATTGAGAGAGCAAGATTTAGCACTGCTTCTAGAGATCACATCGTTGGTTCACTAGAGAATCCAAACATCACCTTCCTCAAGTTCTCCCAGACTGGTAAGGTTATTGATACCGCTGGTCAGGGTCTATGGGGTGGTCCTTCATACCTACTTGGTGGTGGTCAGATCGCGGCAATCGACAACATTAGCCCAACACAAAGCACCACATGGGTAGCAAATACAACCTACTCATTTATCGAGGTTGACGGTGGAACTGGTGAAGGAGCACTGTTTACTGTTCAGGTACTATCTGATGGCACTGCGGTTATCGAACTTGCATCTCCTGGTAGCGGATACAGCGACAATGATCTTCTGACCGTTCCTGCATCGGCTCTGGGTAATCCTTCTGGCGATGATCTAACTTTCCAAGTTAATGGTGTTAATGCTGCTGGCAACCTGTATAACCTGCCTATCAGTCAACCATCTGCACTTGACTTCAGGATTGGTGATCTACTTCTCATCGATAGAGGTGATGCTAATTCTCCTGATAGTATTGATGATCAGCAACAACTTCTTGCTCGTGATCAAGAACAGAATGAAATTGTTACCATTGTTGGACTAACTAATGTCACCAACCCCAATGATCCTAATGGTTATCGCCTCGCAGTTTCTCGTGCTACTGATGGAACGACAGCTAGAACTGATCACCCTGACGGTTGTGTAATTAACAAACTTGATAAGCAGGTTGCTGCTTCTTACATTACTGGATTTGACTTTGATGAAAATGGTGAGTTAGATCCTGTATCTAGTGTCCTCATCACTGATTCCCAGGTTCAAAAGATTGTCGCTGATGGCACAAACATCGTTACAATTCACTGGCAGAGTGAGACGAACGATTCACTCAATATTGATTACGGTGAGTTCATCAGAATTTCTGGCACTAACGTCAGTGAACTGAATGGTGATTGGCCTGTACAAGCATCTATTGTTGGATCTTCTAATACTGTTGAGGTTCAGATTACTACTGCACTTGGAGCAAATGAATATCTTTGGTCTGATCAAGCACCAGCTGCTGAAGTAAGACTACAGAGTGCATCTGGTCTACTTGCTGGAACTGCTAATGTTCGTATTGGTGTTGCTGAATTTGGTGGAGTTCTAACTACAAATGATTACCTACTTCTAACTAATCAGGAAATCGTTAAGGTTGTTGAACTAACCTCTACTGATATTCAGTCATTCATTGTTACCGACGGTGGTGATCCAGAATCTGTCAACTTTAAGATCGAGTCTACAACTGGTAATACATTCGGCAGTGGTGATCTGAACTTCGGTCAAGGATTTAACAAACTGGTTGTTCAAGGAGCCACTGGTAACACTGATATCGCTGGTACACTTACTACCGAAAACACACTTACTATTAACGGTTCTACCATCGAAGGTCAAGAGTTCTTCACTATTACAAATGGTGGTCCTTCTTACCTCTCTGATGGCGTAACTGTCGCTGTTCCATTCAGAACCACATTCCAGATTGATACTGCAACTGGTGATCTGACAATGAATGGGGGTAACATCAATATCTTCGGAACTGATGGAACTACACCACGACTCACATTTGATAATTCTTCTGGTGACTTTACCACGTATGGTTCATTCTCTGCTCTGGGAACTGGTACGAGCACATTTGGTGGATCACTTTCAGTTGCTGGAGATGTTACGATTAACGGTGGAGATTTGACGGTCAACTCTAATGGTTCTGAAATCTTTGGTGTTGATGATGACGGTGCTGTTAAGATCGCTGGTATTGAGAACTACTTCTCACAAACTGGTGGTCGTAAGTGGCAATATGAAGATGGATTTGAGGTTGATCTTGAAGCCAATGTTAATTACTTCCTCAACGTAACACAGAATACTGTTGCTAAACTGCCACCCAATCCTCTAATTGGTGATATGATTCGCATTATAGATATTGGTGGAACCCTAACTTATAACCGTTCACTGGTTATTAGAGCAGAAACTGGCGTTGCGGTTCAGAACTCTACGGAGAATACTGGTTTAGCAATGCTATCGGGTGTAGGACAAGGTGCTATTAATGGTTATAACGGTGGAGAACTTATTGTTCAAACTCCATATGCAGGATTCGCACTTGTATATGCTGGTACAGCAGATCCAAATGGTGACACTGCAGTTCCTGCTGGTAAAGATGGTTGGTATCTAATCGAGGTCTAATAAATGCCCTTCTATCAAGAGATTAAGACAGCAAAAGGTGCCACTATCGGCACCATTATGCCGTGGACAGGGGGATTGACTCAAATCCCCGCTGGATGGCTTATTTGTGATGGTCAGAGTGTTGCTGCTAACGAATTTCCTCTGTTAGCACAGGCGATTGGCGATACTTACAATGCAGGCAACAGTAATTTCGTTGGAACTGGTGCTAATTCTTTTCCTAACTATGGTGGAAACATCAAACTTCCTAACTTGAATGGGAAGACATTGATGGATATTGAGACATCATATTTCGCTGATCGTGCCTCTGGAGGAACTGGTCGTTCCGCAGATTTAGACGTACAGGCATTGACGCTGCTATCTCCTCTGATTGGTACAAATGAAGATAATGGTGTCACTACTATTTTTACTAATGTTTATGTTGATTTAGTCTTTGCTATTGCTGATGACGATAGAACTGGATACGTTGGTAGAATTAAGGGTAATACTTTAGTTAACGGCGATGCTTTTCAGACGATGTATATTGGACCTAGAAAACTGGGTAGAGCACACATCAAAAGACATAATCATAGTGGAACTATTGAGACTATTGATAATGCATCTGTTACTACACCTGGAGATGGTGTTGTCCCATATGGAGACATCTCTTACCAGATTTTTGCACAAGGTGTTGATAACGACGGTAATAACGAAGACGGTGGTGATACATTCTACTTTGGTTGGACATCAGACATCTCATATCGTGGAGACTCGCCCCAAGAAACTGGCAATGGAGAATCCAATGTTTCTGTCACGTTTGATAGTGAAACATCTGATGTTGTTGGTGGTATCATTGGTGCTTCTGGATATTCAACTGGATCTGGTCCTTCACAAGACCTTTACACTTTAGTTTGGCCTGGTCCTGGCGACGATATTGAGAATGGATTTGGTCAAGGTTCTGCGGGTAAAGTTCTTGCTAAAGTTGCTTCGGAGCAACCACCAATTAACTTGAAGGCAAATAGTGCTACTAGATCTCCTCTCACTAGAAACTTTCTCACTACCCCATCAAAAGCTGATGGGCAATATATTTCTGGATCTGTGCCTTTTGGTGTAGGTGGCAATACAGTTGGTCTTCCTGATGGATTTACTAATTACTACACAACATCTGATCCATCTGTTCGTGATACTTTATTAAGCAATCCTGGTCGTAGCTTTACTGCCGAGGCGGCTGACGATCAAATTTTTGCACATACTCATGATGAATTTGATATTGCATTTGACTCTACTAGAATGAGACCACAAAGTAATATCACTGCTGACGTAAACTTACCTTTTAATGTAAATCTAGATAACACTGCAAATAGAAATGCATTACAGATTGATTTTAACGTAGAACAACCAAGAGTAACCTCTATATACATTATCAGGGCATACTAAAATGGTAGTAAGAAATAATTACGCAAGACAGAAATCATATTGGGGTGGTATTCCTGGAACCATTCAGATTCATACTGTTCCTGGTCTAGGATTCAATAATGATCCTACAACTGCTGTGTTTAAAGAGAACTTACCAGCGGGATTTTTGAAATGTGATGGCACTGTTCAGAATGCTAAAGATTACTACCTTCTGGCTCAAATTCTTGGTATTGGTGATGAATCTAGGTTTAAAAAACCTGATACTAATGTAAGAAATGCAGATGCAGAAACTAATGATCTAGGACAGTTTCAATTACCAGACTTGGGATCTAAAGTAATTATTGGCAGTCGAGGATCTGGTGAATATTTTTCTACTGTCATGGAAAACGATCCTGGTAGAAGCAAAGTTGGTGTAGAAGTAGTACCACAATCTAACATTGGTGATAGAGCAGTGGTTAATTATATTGGAAACATGCAGATCAGTGGTGATAATGCTGTTTTTAACGGTGTCCCAAAGTATAATCTTCCCAGAGACACCAGTGCATACTCTCTAGCTATTGACGAGTTCCAAGGTCACTACCACAATGTAGGTGGAGATACTGGGTTTGTTAGATTGAATTATACTGGACAACATGATATTAGTGGTCAAGGTAAAGGTGGTGATCCAAATAGTGCAAATGCTTCTGCTGGCAACTCTTTGGAAGAAACATCATTAAACGTTCAAGATCCTGGATCAACAACGCACGATCACACTATTACAAGACCATATAATTATACGAGTAATTTTGCATACTCTTTTCCAACCACAGATCTTCAAATTGATGATATGTCATCTTATGTGGATGTTGATGTTGAAGATTTAGATCTATTGAATCAAGTAGTTACACCGTTTATTCTAGTCCATTACATTATCAAGTTTTAAGATATGGGACGTTCATGCTATATCAACACTAGGAGTAGTGGATATTATGTTCCAACCGACACAAAATGTATTTGTTATTTTTCTGTTGGTGGTGGAGGCGGTGGAGCTCGCCCTAATGTAGGATATACTTTTGGTAGATCTCCCACTTCTGGTGGAGCTACTTACTATTCCGCTGGTGGACCATATGCTGGTGGTGGCGGACCAGGACAACTATATTCTGGTGGTAGCGGTGGATATGGTAATTATGCTTATGGTCAGAGAGGATTCTACAATAGCTCTGGAGGAAATACTGCTCGCGCTAGATCTGGATATGGACCTTATGGGCTAGGTGGGGCTGGACAGTGGAGACCTTCCACTCAATCTTATGGCGGCGGTGGCGGCGGTGCCTCAAGATCAACAGTAGCGAGGGGCAGTAGCGGAGCTATTCCTGGTCAATATGTAAGTTGGACTATTGGTTCTGGTGGATTGCAGGGTGGTACTGGTTCGTGTAGAATGGGTCAAAGTGGTGCTGTTTACATCAGTGTATGTACATATGATCCACCAACTCCTAGTATTACGGCAAATCCATTATCTTTTAGAGCAGATGGTTCTGATGGTAGTGATGGCACTGTAGGTTTAACGTGGTCAACTGGTGGTGGAGAAAGCACATCAGAAATTTTAGATAGGCTAGATCTCTCGAATAATCTTGTCCAAAGTTATGGTCAAGTAAATAGAAATCAGGGTAGTCCATTTATTGTAACACCAACAGAAAGTTCTGTTTTTAGATTGACAGTATCAAACCCAGCATATACTAGAACTGACAGTGTTACTGTATATGTTTATCAAAAACCTGTTGTGAATTTTACTGCTGATAATACTACTATTATAAGAGGTAACAACTCTAATATTAGTTGGACTGTTACTGGCGATGCAAGTACATTTTCGATAAGTCCTGGTATAGGGCAATCAAACTTAACTGGCACTACACAAGTATCACCATCGGTAACTACAGTATATACTGGTGTTGCATCTGGACTTGGGGGAACAGGTTCTGCTGACCTTGAAATTACTGTATTACAGCCACCAACCATAAATGTTTCTGGTCCTATAAATGTGCTTTGGGGGCAAGATATACCTGTAAGTATAGAAGCCACTAATTCTGAAGGTGGAATAAGTTACGTCGCGACATATTACTTTACTGATGGCACATCTGCTGCTCAAAGTTCTGTGACTCTTCCTAATAGTACAGGAGATGAAATAAACATTCAAGCATATGATGTAAGTATTGCATATGATGATACATTACCTCTTCCTCTGGGACCAGAAAGTGTAGAAATATTGTTTACGGTGGATGGGTTCGGGTCTTTAACGGCAAGTGATACAATAAGTGTTCCAATTATCATTGACCAGTTACCAAATACTGTAGACATTCCAGAGTCGGATGATACTTTTAAAAATCAGGAACCTGTTGTGACGCCTGACGTTGAAGTTACAACACAACAAATTGTAGTTGATGATATTGATATTCCCGTAGAAATAAAATCTGATTATCCAATTCAAGTTGATATAGATAATAATGATAATTGGCAAGATGTGAGGCAAATCTGATGCCGCAGTATTCATCCTATAGTCCTGGAACGTATAGTGTAACTGTACCAGCATATTCTACTAATGTTAGATTTACTATTGCGGCTGCTGGCGGCGGTGATTCTGCTAATCCAAGCTGGGGATATGTTAGAGGGGGATTTGGTAGAGCTGGAGATTTTAGATTAAAAACAAGAACAACTGATTATAGATTAACCTTTTACCTTGGATCTAAAGGTTCTACGAAGTATGATGGTAACATACCTGGAGGTTCTGGTGGATGGTCACCTATTGCTTCTGGTGGACAGGGATATAGATCAGGCGGCGGAGGTGGAGGTGCCTCTGGTGTTTATGATTCTGGATTAGGTAGATATACTGTTATTGTTGGTGGTGGAGGTGGAGCTGGTAGATTAGCTGATACTGGATATTCTGGATATTATTCTGCTGGTCGTGGTATTGGTGGCGGCGGAACAACTGGAGGTTTTTCTGGTCGTAGTGGACAAAATGCTAGTGCTGGACACCGTGGTGGTGGCGGTGGTGGATCAAACATTGGTGGCGCTGGTGGATTGGGTGGTGCTCAAACCTATAATGGATATTCTGGTATTGGTGGCAACTCGGCTTGGTATAGTAATAGCAGTTACTATGATTGGACTACAAATAGTGGATATGCTAACTTTAATAACGGATATTACATTTTAAATTTTGATTATGCTCCTCCCACCATTCAATATTTTACTTTAGAACCATCTCAAATATTGAGCGGTAACAACACTGTGATGTCTTGGAGTGCTACTGGAGGTATCAATACAGTTACTATTAACCCTATATTAACAAATCAAGCAAGACAAAACTCGATAACAATATCGCCCACACAAGACACCACATATTATTTGGTTGTAAATGGTCCTGGAGGCACGGCTAGTGTGCCAGCATCGATCGATGTTATTATTCCTCCCGATGTAAATCTCTTTTCTGATGCAACTAATGATACTATTGTATTGGGCGAGTCTGTAAATTTAAGTTGGACTATAACAGGAGATGCTTCCACCGCTCAAATGACACCTGGAGTTGGTGAAGTAAACATTAGCGGTGGTCCAGTACAAGTATCTCCAACTCAAGATACAACTTATACTCTTACTGCCTCACATCCTCTTGCTGGTCAGGATTCAGATCAAGTTACTATTACTGTATTACAACCACCTACAGTAAGTTTAACTGGTCCTGTGAGTGTAGATTATGGTGAACAAATAACACTATCTATTGAGGCAACAAATTCAACTACCTCACTACAGCTTCTAGCAAAGTATCATTATGAAGATAATCCTGGAACATCTTATGAGATAGTAGAAGAGTATGGACCTTCCGAATCATTTAATGGTGAAGAAACTGTTGTTGTACCTTACAATGACTTTGGTCCCAATTTTATCGAATATAAATTATATGCTGTTGGTGCTGGTGGATTGACCGATGAGGATGACATCATTGTCAATATTAATATTGATAGGATGCCTGATGCTCTAGATATTCCTGAAAATGATGATGCAATTAAGAACGAAGATCCTGTCATTTCTCCAGATCAGGAAGTAACTACAGTTCAATTGCTTGTGAATGATATTGATGTTCCAGTTAAAATCAAAGCAGACTATCCTATTCAGGTCGAGATAGATGATGATGGGATTTATAGAGATGTGGAGCAAATCTAATGGCAGTAGTTGGAAGAATCCTACAATTTGCTCGATACTATTCGAGTTTTTATGATGATACTCTTCACACAGCGTATCCTCAAAACGAGAATTTAGCGAACTACGTTTATGAAGGTGCTGGTGCATATTATCTGATGTTCGCGTCTCCAGATTATAATGTTGGAGCAACAACACCAATATACAGATTATACAGTCCTACTCTTGGCGACCACTGGCACACACCAATGTCATCTGCCTCTGGATATTATAGTGAAGGAGTGGTTGGTTATGTTTATAATAGAAGTGGTCCCTACAGAAGAGCGATGTATTCGTTCGTGATCTATAGAAATGGAAAGGCAAATCACTACAACTCTTTTCAATCAAGTCCTTTTCCTGGATATACCAGTTTAGGATTGGCTTATTATGCTCCACTTATTGTATATGGATGTACCGATCCTTCTGCTGATAATTACAATGTATATGCGAATCAAAATAGCACTGGATGTACATATAGTATTCGTGGATGCACCGATCCGTTAGCTAGTAACTACAATCCTAATGCTAACGTAAATCAGGGTTGTAGTTATCCAACTCCAGTTATTAGTATGAGTCTTTCCCAAAACTCTATCATCCAGGGAGGATCTTCTACTTTATCTTGGACTATTTTTAATTCAACTTCTAGATCATTGAGTGGCGTTGGATCTATTGCTGCCAATGGAAGTTTGCAAGTGTCTCCAGCTGATGATACTACATACACAATCACAGCAAATTATTACGGATATACTTCATCTACAGCTAGCAAAACATTGGTAGTATATGTTCCTCCTGTTGCAACATTGACTGTGGATGACACTACCATTGTTCAAGGTGAGAATACAATATTGAGGTGGAGCACAACTGGTGATGCTAGCACTGCCAGCATTTCGCCTGGAATTGGAAGTACCAATTTAACGTCTTTCCAAAGTATTTCTCCGTCACAAACTACCACATATACCCTATCAGTATCTGGTAATGGTGGATCTGATAGTTCCCAGGTTACGGTCACAGTTCTTCAACCACCAACTGCAACAATCGGAACTCCATTAAGTGTAAATTATGGCGACACAATTACTATTTCTTACTCGCAAGAAAATGCTACAACTGCATTTGAATTGAGAGTATTCACAAATGATTTAGATGGCAACAGTGCTAATGAAGTTATTGATCTGGGTGCGGGAGAATCTGCAAATGGAACATATACTTACACACCAACATATACTAATCGCGGTCCATTAACTATAGACTTTACATTAGCTGCGATAGGTCAGGGCAATCTTGCTGGTTATGATTATGCTGCTGTCCCTGTCATTATCGACCAACTGCCTGATGCCATTGACATTCCAGAAACTGATGATGCTATTAAAGATGAAACCCCAGTTATTACACCAGACATTGAAGTTACTACCACGCAAATTGTAGTCAATGATATAGACGTTCCTGTTGCAATCAAAGCAGACTATCCTATTCAGGTGGAGATAGATAATAGTGGTATCTATAGAGACGTGGAGCAGATATAATGGGATACATATATGCTTCTTATTATATAAACGGCAATACTTCTAATTGCGTATCAGGCACTCTTTGGCTTCCTGGTCAAGGTAGGAGCATTGATTATAATGACGGTAAACGTAGTGATATTAGTAACATATACTTGTCAAATTTTGGTAGATATGCTGAACAAAGTGGACTAGAATACTGGTTGGTTGATTATGCAGGTAATAACCGATCATACACTTACATGAATAATCTTATTCGTAATAGTGCTTCTGGTTATGATGTAACTGCGCGAAACGGGGCTAGGCATGTTATGATTGGCGCAGGAGGTTGTCCACCGCCTATTATTTACGGATGTAGAGATCCTCAAGCAGATAATTACAACGCCAGTGCTACTGCTGACGCTACCTGCACATATTCTGCTGCGAGTGTTTCCTTAACTGCATCTCCTACTAGTTTAATTTTAGAAGATGGGGGCACATATACATTGACGTGGAGTATCTCTTCGAGGTCTACGATTTATTCTCGTCAACTATACCTAAATGGAAGTTTCAATAGAACTATTACATCTAATAGCGGATCTTTAACTCTTTCTCCATCTACTGGTACAGATTTAACGTATCAGTTGCGTGTTACTAATAAAGCAGGAGTTTCTTATAGTCCTAATAGAACGATCACTGTTTATGAAAGACCAGTAGTAACTCTATCTGTTGATAGACCAACAATCGTTCAGGGAGAATCGGCAAATTTGTCATGGACTACGAGTGGTGATGCCACTACGATGAACATCACTCCTGGTATTGGACCCAGCAATTTATCTTCCACTGTATCAATATCTCCCACCATAACTACCACATATACAGCTACTGCTAGTGGAAATGGAGGTACTGGATCTGATTCTTTGACAGTTACAGTTTTGCCACCACCGTCTGTCACTGTAAACGGACCTGATAGAGCTGATTATGGATCTACCATAACAGTTTCGTATGAAGGAGTAAATGTCGCTACATCATTTACTCTCACTCCACATTATTATGACTTGGATGGTTTTATTGAATATGGGGATTCTATTACTTTACCTATAGGAGATGACGTAAGTGGTGATTACACGTTTGATGCCATTCCATGGGGAAATAGAGGTCCATCACGTATAGAATTTGTTGGGATGGCCGAGGGGTATGGAGGACTAATTGCCAGTGACGTTCATCCAGTAAGTATTAATATTGATCAAATGCCAGATCTTATAGACATTCCAGAATCACAAGATAAATTTAAGAGTGAAGAACCTGTGATATCACCAGATCGAGTAGTAACTACTTTACAACTAGTGGTTAATGATATAGATATTCCTGTTGCAATCAAGGCAGACTTACCTATTCAAGTAGAAATTGATGACGATTCGAATTATAGAGATGTGGAGCAAATATAATGACAACTATTAATTACGGCGTTGGAACTAGCAATGTAAATATTACTGACAGGTGGATTAATATCAGAATAACTGTTGCTGGTGCTCAAGGTGGCAACGGTGGAAATGATAGTGCTGCTGGGGGCACACGCGGACCAGGAAGAAAGGGCACATTCAGTTTACCTGATAGTACACCAAGAACACTCACTCTTCGTGTGGGAGGACAGGGCGGAAATGGATTTGGGTGTGTATCAAATAGTGGAGCTGGAGGTGGTGGTAGTTCTCCTGTCGCTAGTGGCGGGGGTGGTGGCAGAACTGGTCCGCAGGGGTGCTCTGGCGGTGGAGGAGGCGGCGGCGGCGCTACTGGTGTGTATGATAGCCGCGCTGGCACATATATTATTCTCGCGGGCGGCGGCGGTGGTGCTGGCGGCGGATCTCACCCAGATTCTTGGTTGAGAGGCGGCAACGGCGGATCGGCTGGTGGTTGGTCTACTTCACCTGGAGGCATTTCTAATGGTGGAACTGGTAGATCTCAAGGATACGACGGCGGAGGCGGCGGAGGCGGAGGCGGTGGCGCTTCTGGTGGTGGCGGTGGTCGCGAAGGTGCTGATGATCGCGCTGGTAGATACCCATCTGGTGGTGGCGGTGGTGGCGGAAGCTTCTACAGAACAGGATATACAACATATGTTAGTGGTAATGGATCTAATTATGCTAATGGATATGTAAGTATCACTTACGATCTTGCAACACCAGAAATTACATCTTTTACTTCATCAAATTCTGCTCTCATTCAAGGAGAAACAACGACATTTTCTTGGACCACAACATATCCACAGTTTATTAGTAGCATCAGACTAGAAAGTCCATCTGGAGACATTTATAACTTATCATCAACTACGACATCTCTTACAGTACAACCACAACAAACTGGTGATTGGACATTGACGGTTTACTATAGTGGTGGATTCGATACAGATAGATTTAGGCAGACGGTATATATTCCACCTGAAATTACTCTCACTTTGGATGATGATGCTATTCCCCGTGGGGACGGTACAGTATTGAGATGGTCAACTACTGGTGATGCCACTACGATGAACATCACTCCTGGTATTGGATCAACAAATTTAACATCATTCAGCAATGTATCGCCAACTGTAACCACAACATATACTGCTGTAGCCGAAGGTCTTGGTGGACAAGACACAGAAGAAATTACTTTGACTGTATGGCAACCTCCAGAAGTATCGATTAGTGGTCCACTAACAGTAAACTATGCCGACTCTTTTATAACTCTGTCTCATTCAGAAGTCAATTCTGATGTAAGTTATCAACTAGAAGTCATTGCTACAGATTTAGATGGTGTTGTAACAAATGAAACTTTTGATCTCGATAGATCGACATCAACATATGCATATGCACCAACATGGACTAATCGCGGACCATCGATCTTTAATTTTAACTTGAAAGGTGTTGGTCTTGGTAACTTACAGGACACTGATAGTATTTTGATTTATCCATATATTGATCAGATGCCTGACGCTGTTGATATTCCTGAATCTGAAGATACCTTCAAGAACGAAGAACCAGTTGTTACTCCTGATGTAGAAATTACTACGGAGAAAATTGTAATTGACGATATTGATATTCCAGTAGAAATCAAGGCTGACTATCCTATTCAAGTAGAAATAGATAACGATGGAAACTTCGTGGATGTGCGTCAATTATAGTCCCCTAAATAAAGTGGGAACTACCAGAAATGGCAAGCGGTAACTATATTCCATGACATATTCTTTTTCTAATACACCAGTATATGTAAGCGAGGGACAAACAGTACGCTTCAAGTTTAAAGCGCCCTCCCAGTGGAATACTACTCAAAGTGTCACCATTCAGATTGGTGAACAGCAAACAATCTGGTATATTACTACCATTCCCGAGGATTTTGCTCCTGATCCATTCCCATTTACACCTCTTGTAGATGCAGATACTGATGTAATGTATGTGTATGGTGATGGAACAAGACCTGGAGAAGATATTATTACAATATCAGGTCTAACACCAACCACAGAAGCTTCAGTAACACTAACTGGAAGTCTTTCGGCGGTAGTTGATAATTTTTCCATCAGAGTTAAACGTGTAAGTCAAGGAGAAACGGTATTTGGTGATTGGCTGATTCCTAATGGAAATATTACAGTAACAAATACTGACGAAGTTCAACTACGCTTAAGATCAAACGTATCACAAGGATTAACAACTTTTGCCGATCTTTCTATTGGTGCTAGAGTAGAAAGATGGACGATTGGTACTGCAGTATCACCACCAAATATTCCAGAGCCATTCCCTGATTTTACGGATCTTACAAATGTTCAGTTGAATACTAATATTTACAGTAATATCTTACAAATTCAAGGGTTGAATGATACAGCACAGATTGTTGCATCAGACACAGATTTGTACGTTGGTATTTCTAACACCAATACATTTTTCACCAACAGTGATGGATATAGTATATTATCTGGTGTAACATTTGAGCAGGTTATTGGTCCTAATTATCCAACAGTCACTAATGGTCAGTATCTACAACTTCGATTACTTTCCGAAAATACTGCTGGAGCACAGTCTTCTACATCACTTGGTATTGGTGATGAGCCAGCGGGATCTAATTGGTCTATTACTACAGGAAATTTCCCCTCTACAACGCCAGATAATTTCTCATTCCAAGATAAGAATGATGTATTAGAAGATGCTTTGATTGGATCTGAACCAGCACCATTGCCTGGTGGTATTGCTGGATTAGGAAATGGTACTGAAGTTGATGTTACTCTTGTATCAACTGATGGAACAGAACCTAGAATTAAAATTCAATATGCGGAAGGTGGTGAGAGTTCTATTGGTGTATTTCCAACCAAAGTAAATAATGGCGATAAGATCGTTCTCTATAACAGGTCATCTGCTACATTTGGTGGTTCTGTAACCACTACTATCAGAGTTGGTGGTAGAACCATTGCTCCGTGGTTGATTGTTACTAACAATGGACCCGATACTGATGCTGATTGGATAGCACCAGCAAACCTTACAAATCAAGTACCAAGCACTCAAGTTGTAAGCTCTATTGTGTCTGTTAGTGGAATCAATAGACCAATTACAATCTCTGCTACAAATGGTGCTTTAATCTCCGTTGATTTTGCTACTCCTACATCATCCACAGTAACATTTGATCCAGCAGTAAATAGTTCATTCCGTGTCTTTATTGACACTGATCCTAATCTATCTGGTCAAGTAACTACAACTGTTACGGTGGGTACAGGAACCCCAAACCAATTTATTTGGACAGTAAGTAACTATGCTGTTGCTCCACCACCACCAGATCTAAAAGGTGCGTGGTATAGTAAGAAGAATGCACTGGTAGATAGCAATGGTGATATCATTGAGAACAAAGAAGATGGACATTCTATTGGTACAGTTGTCCCTGTTCTGAAGAGACCAGATGGATCATATGGCACACTAGACGGTAGCCTTACATCTAGATTCCCAGGTTACTTGGAGTGTGATGGTGAACTTTATGATGCCGCAGATTATCCTGATTTGTATGAAGTCATTGAAGAAACATATGGTGGAACTGGTGTAACATATGACGCTCAAAATAAAACATATACAGGACAGTTTAGAGTTCCTGACTTAAGAAATAGAAAACTAGTTGGAACTGGTGTTGTTGATGGTAACAGAGCATCGTCTGCTTTCCCACCACTTGAAGGTGGTGGAAGTATTTACGATCCTGGAGAAACTGGTGGCTGGTGGTATGTTGATGATGTGGACGTTTCTGGCGATAATCCTTATGAACAGATTTTAGGTGATGCTGGTGGTACTACAGGAACAACTAGTAATTTCTTCTCATTGGGTACAGTTAAGACTGTATTTGATGGTGATCTTACAGCTGACATTGATTTCACCATTGCTGGTAGTGTAACAGCATTGATCGGTCCACTGCTTGACACATTGGTATCAGTTCCTCCACATACTCACCTGTATGTTACTGGATTGGTTGATGGTGTTAGTGGAGATCCATTAATTGAGTGGAGTGACAGAGGCATGGCATCATTGCCTGGTTCTGCTAGATTAGACAGTGATGGTAGTGTCGGACTTAATGCGGCTAGACTTAATGGTCTTAATGACTTTTCTGATGGTGTTGCAAAGTCTGACACACAAACTATTGTTGACTTATGGTTAGGAGCATTGCAAAATTATGCCAACAACTTCCAGAATGAATGGGATGACATTGATGGCGTTGATGATCTCAATACGATTGTTACACAGTTGATTAGTGACATTAATACTCAAGCATATAGTGGCAGTTTGAATGGTGGTCCTGGTCTTGCAAATCAAGGCGGTGATGCTAACATGAGAACAACACAAACACTAGTTGCTGAAACTTGGTGGCCATCACCATATAGTGTTGTTTCTAATGATTATTTCTTCTTGGTTGCTTCGGATGATTATCTATCCGAATATGGTGTTGATGGTGGTAGTGGTTCTAGAAAAGTTACTGCTGTTATTGACACTAATCCTAAAACTGTTAGAGTAGACGCATATACACCACCACTTCTTGATGGTGACACTGGTGTCACGGAATCTCATGCACACTTGATTACATTGCAACCAGTTACTGACTTGACTACTGACTACAGTTATGGTAATGTTAGTGGATGGGGTAGTGCTAGAGAAGGATTAGGTTCTGCAGCAACAACGGTAAACGTAACCTTTAATCAAAGTGATGTTGGTATGGAGTTAAATGTAGGAACATTTACTCTTAATACATCGATTAAGAAACCAATTCCAAATGTTGCGTTCTCTCCCAACAGAAAGGTAGAACTTCTACCCGAATTCCACAAGGTTAAATATATAATTAAAGCATATTAATTTTTCATGGCAAAGAATGAACTTGCGCCTTATAGGCCACTTGAATTGATGATGAATGAAAAAATGACTAAATCGTCATTTGATGACTTCATTGGTGTCTGGGAAAAGTTTGTGCCAGATGCATTTTGTGATCAACTTGTAGCTTATGGCGAATCATTTATTAATGATGTATCGGGACATACTATTACTAGTGATGTTGTTGATATCATGGAAGGATCTGAAATGTATGGTGGTAATATTAAAAGAGATGATACTGCTTTTTTAGTTAACTATGGTAGTGAGAAGTGGTCTACCCAGATCAATCAGTTTCTCAAATCTTGTGCCCAACATTACGTTAGTAAGTTTTCGCAGTTGAAGACTGTACCACTGACATCAATAGATATTAAGTTCCAGAAGACTGAACCTGGCGGTGGTTATCATCTATGGCATTATGAAAATGCATCTGCTGGGTATGCACAGAGAGAACTTACGTGGATGATTTATCTTAACGATATTGATGATGGTGGTGAGACGGAGTTTTTGTATCAAAAGCGTAGAATCAAACCACAAAAAGGAACTGTAGTTATTTTTCCTGCTGGTATGACTCATGTTCACAAGGGCAATCTTGTTATGGGTGATCGAACTAAATACATAGTGACAGGATGGTACATTAAAGCTGGGTCAAATTAATGACAACACAACTCGCTAGAAGTGCAACTTTAGAAGTTGACTTTCAAAATAAAATTATTAACAACACCAGTGCCAGAGTGTTGTTGCCAGACGGTAGAGAGTATGTTCCTACTTTCTCTATCTCTGGTGAGATGTTAGATCGCTTCAAAGAGGAAGCACTTGGTGAGTTCTGGCACACAGAGAATGACCAGTTGCAGGCTCTATTTTTCTACAGTGACAATTATCTATACTGTCAAAGAAAGAAGAAGAAGTTTGATTTTGCTTCCCAACAGCAAGTATACAGCACATATACTTTTACTGGTTATACGGAAGAGCAGGTTATTGAACTAGAGAAGAAAGTAAGGAATTTTATCACTGCTCAAAATACAGCAAGACTGTATGATGTGGAGACACGTCTCTCCAAGATTGACGAAGAATATCTATTCTTTGAAAATACTTGGTTGAAGAGAATGCAAGAAAAGAATGCGATTCTCGCTGCTACAGACTGGCGTATGAGTCCTGATGTTGAAGAGAAATATGATGGCGAAAGAGCACTGTGGATTAGATACAGACAAGAGATTAGAAATCTAAAGTTTGGTGAGCCAACAGATTATCCAACACCACTTGATTTCTTTAGAGCAATCAAGACATTCAAGTTCCCTATCGATCCAAAGTTCTATAGAGAAATGTATCCTGATGGTCTTGACAATGATGGCAATGCAGTTGAATATCTTTCAACAGATGATCAATGGGTTGCAAGAGATACAGATTCTTCTAGAGACTTGATTGAATCTAAACTTACAAACATCTCTACAATGAGACAGAACTATATCAATAGTAAGAAAGTAGTTACTAGTGAAGTTAAAGAGATGATGAAACTATTGAGACTGGAAGACTTTGTTGAAGCGGGTATTGATTACACGCAAATTTATACTGAAGAGGACATTAATGATTTGGTTGACTGATCTGCTTGATGACAAGCAACTACATTATTATTTGTCGCAGTTTGTAGAAGATAATTTTCATCACTGCCCTCCACCTCAATATGGAGCAGTAGTAAAAAACTGTAGTGTCATGACTCCAGAGTACATGCGCTCCGATCAGTATAAAACTATTGCTCATCAATGCTGGAAAGATATATCATTATTGCAGCAAGATTATTTGTTAAAAAATGCATCACAACCATATTTTGTATGGTATAATGAAGGACAATATTATGATTGGCATCGTGACAACTTTCCTTGTGGTGGTGTAAATTCAGATATTAGTATGAGTATCTTTCTTAATGATGATTATGAGGGAGGTGAATTGCTCATCAAGGTGGGCGATGCAGTCACAGAACATAAACCAAAAGCAGGAACTGTAGTGTTATATGATACTGGACTATGGCATTGTATCAAACCAGTTACTAAAGGTAGTCGCAAGGTTATTGTTGGGTGGCATGAGTCTTTGATTCAAAATTCTTTCATCAGACGAGAACTAATTGCAATGGGAAGAGAACTATCCAAGGATGAAATGGATTGGAACGCTCTCAAACAAATACATGTGAATTTGATTAGAGAATATGGAAGACCTATTGGATAGGGAGTTAAAGATCTATGACGAAGTGTTTGATCACCTTACCTTCCGCAAAATATGCGAAAAGTTACAAGCCCCAGGTTGGGAGTTTGGACACACTTCCTATCATCCCTCGGATCCTAACTATCAAATATGCTGTAAGTTCTGGAAGAGAGAACTCGATGGTGATGTGTTCTTTTCTGATTACCTTCTAAATAAGATACAGGAAAAGACCCAACAGTCTTTTACTCTAGAGCATGTATATGCTAATGGTCATACATATGGTTTGGATGGTATATTCCATCAAGATCATTTTGATGAGCAAGGTAGAACATTTCTATTATATGCCAACTTGCAATGGGCCAATGAATGGGGTGGAGGTACACAGTTCTATACCGATAATGGTGAACTACGAACTGTGATGTTCCAACCAAACCGAGGTATACTATTTCCTGGTATGGTTTATCACTCCGCAGCACCAACCACAAGATTATTCAATGATCTTCGCATCACTGTAGCCTGGAAATTACGAACAAATGGATAATACAGAGTATCAACTTTATGACTTGCAGACATTTATCGGAAGATATGCTGCACTCGCTGGTAAGCCACTAGTTTACTTCCGTGTCTATGGTTGGAACAATAGCACTGACGTAGATGCTATCAATGCATCTATCTCACTGTATAATGATATGCTTCCTGTAGACTATATGGTTCTATTCAAAGATAGTGAGCATGTAGTTTTGGAATTAGAAGAGATGGGTGATATCATGAACTTCCTACAAGATAATTTCCCAACACAACAAGCTGGAACACCAAAAGAACAGTACATCTTCTTCGCTCTGTATAATGATGAAGGACAAGTTATCCTGGACAACGAATGATATTCTCCGACAACTATACAGTAGCAGAAAGATATAGTTTAGTCAGCGGTCAGAGACTCGCTGATTATTCTGAAATGCCATACAGATATACACCACTGTATGATGATCGGTACAAACCAGACATGGAAGTTGGTGTAAGAAATCAACTCGGTGTTGTCTTCAAGTATAAACCATCTATTGCTGATGTAGAGGCAATTAAAGAAGAAGAAAAACTCTTTGGCATCTATCATAATGGCATAGAACCTGTGTCATATAAAACAAAGTTCAGGATGAGATTCTCCAGCTGGAGAGCATATCGTGGTGACTACATCACGCAGACATACTCATCATCTGATAGAGATTTGTATGATGAATTAGATAAAGTTGTGAAGACTAATAGGAAGGGAAACACTGCGTTTATCGGTCATGATCATGATGCTAATGGATACATCACTGGATGTACAGTTGTAGATAGATACTACAATTTGTCGCATTATAATAATCCACTGCTTGATAAGTTAGAGTGGTATGCTGGTAATGCACCAAACTATTGTAAGGGTGTTGTTACTGTCCGCAGAAACAATGAGATCTCATGGATGTCCAGATTCAAGTATCCTACTACCATTTCGGAGATTCCAAAGAAAGATTTTTATTCGAATCGTATTACCGAACCACTCAAGAAAGCCAACATTAAGACTGTATCATTTAGACAGTCATTAAGAAAGCATCTTGCTGGATACATGATGTATGAGATTCTATCTTCATCACAAGTTGATGATATCTATGCTCTTGTTTCTGATACAACCAGAGACGCGCAAGTTAGGCTCGAGCATGTATTTAGAGGATCTGAATTAGTGGATATTATTGCTCATATTCCAAAGTATCAAGACTTCGAAGAAATACAAGTTCCGCGTAGAGTTATTAACCACTTCGATGAGGACGGAAATCCAATTTTATAAGTGTCACAGGGGTCTTGACTGACCCCTTTTTTTGTGCCATACTGTATTCACATCCGACATACAGTATGCAACTCCGCCCCCACCAGCAACGTGCTCTCGCTGCTATGCAGCGTAACAAGTTCGGTCAAATCATCGTGCCTACTGGCGGTGGCAAGACCATGATCATGATCAAAGATCTCGCGGAACGCTTTGCTAATGCAGAGCGTCCTATGACTGTTGCTGTTGTTGCTCCTCGTATTCTCCTCGCTACACAGCTGTGTGAGGAGTTTTTTGAGGATTCTGGCATCAACCGTCCTGATGTTGTTCCTGCTCACATTCACAGCGGTGAGTCTATTCACTTCAGCACTACTAAAGTGAACAAGATTGTTGCCTTCGATAACATGTGTGATGGTATGCAGGCACATCGTATCTTCTTCACCACTTACAATTCTCTCCGTCGTCTTAATGATGCTGGTCTCACGTTTGACGTAGCATACTATGACGAGGCTCACAACGCTACCAAGAAGAACTTCTTCGAGGAAGTTGCTAACTGTGATGCCAAGCGTTATTACTATTTCACTGCTACCCCCAAGCACACTCGTTCGCCTTATGGCAACGGTATGAACAACTATATGGTGTTCGGTGACATCATTGAGCAGTGCCCTGCTCCTGAACTGATCAACAACGGTTCTATTCTTCCTCCTACTGTTGATGCCTATGAGGTTGATTTCGAGCGTCTGAAGGGCGCACAGGCGTGTGACAGCGATCGTGAGACGCTGCTGGGCATCCTTGATCGACTGGACGATACAACCGCCCACAAGATCCTTGTAGCGGCACCTAACAGTCGTATCATGTTCAATCTGCTCACCAAGACCAATATCATTGATGAGTGCAAGAATCGTGGCTTTGAGGTGATGCACATCACCAGCAAGTATGGCGCTTATGTCAACACTCTCAAGGTCAATCGCGAACAGTTCTTCCATCAGTTTGACACCTGGGGTAAGGATCCTAGCAAGAAGTTCATCATCTTCCACTACAGCATCCTGTCTGAAGGTATCAACGTGCATGGTCTCACCCAGACTGTGTTCCTTCGCAATCTGAATGTCATTGAGATGGCACAGACTATCGGTCGTGTTATCCGTGTCAATCGTGATGATGCTGCTGATATTGCTGCTGGATCTATCACTCCTGGTGCTTGTCAAATGTATCGCAAGTCCACTGGTTTTGTCACCGTCCCTGTATTCAAGAATTACGGTGTAAATACTATCAAGCGACTGCAGAATCTAGTCGATACTGTGTTCGTCAAAGGTCTTCCCGCTATCCATGTTACCGACTATTGAATTATGTACGAAGAACTAAACTGTTTTGAAGAGGCACTCAAACACTTTGGCACTAGAGTAGAAATTATCACGGCTATGGAAATGGCACGAAAGATTTCCGCCGAGGATGCCTACCAGATGATCAAGGATGAATTGAAGGACGTGAAGAAGTGCCGCAAGCATTTTCAGAAAAATGAATCCTGTGGATAGTATTAAATTATACTCATTTCAACACAATCCCTGGTAAAATTCATCTACATATAAAATAACCCAAGAGGTGTCTATGGATCAAGAAAAACATGAAAAGCGCAGAGATGCCCTTGGTCTATTTTTTGAGTCGGTATTGAAACCAGATCATGAGCTGCGTCAATGTGCTCACAACCAGAAATGTTACCATGAATTGATGGAATGGCGTGATGAAGTCATCCAGTATCTAGACCGTCGTCGTAATGAAGAGTTCTATTCACACAATGAGCATTAAAACATTCACATGCACATCTGATGGATTGTATGATAGACACAATTATCAAGTTGTGCATGACCATGGTAAATCACCTGTGTTTGATGACTATGAAGTTCTTCGAGCTTTCTGGTTTTACCACTCACGGGAATTATATAATCCTACTGTAGTTGTTCTCGACAAGAAGCAAAAGGCGAGAGGAAAAGGATTCTGATGAGAGATAAAATTGTATTCATTCTCCCATTCTTTCAGGTGATCATTGCTCTGGTAACACTATCAAAGATACCAGAGCCACCACCACAATACTTTTGTACACAACCTGATCCCTACACAGCACTAATCATTTGTAACCCACAATGAAAGAGTTTGATTATGATCTGGATTACAAATCTCTTGACTTCACAGATGCAGAGACTCGTAAACTTTATCGTATTGGAAGGGGAGAGCAAGGAGTGCTACTGGTACGCCCTTACACTGACTACATATGTAGTCATTGGAGGTTCGTAGATGCGCCAACAGCTGTTAAATCTTCTAATAAGATTTACGAGATGTTCTGTAAGTACAAAGAACAACAGGATTTCATTGGAATGGACATGTGCAGGAAATTCCTTGAAATGGGTTTTACCCGCGCACGACGGTATGCTAACCACAGGTCGGGCAGGAAATACAATGTGGATAAAACTATCAAACCGCAAGAAAAAGATGCATTAACCTGTGAAAAAGCACAAAGTGCATCAATTTTCAAGGAAAAGCGTGATTTGGCAGCTTATGATCCTATATACCAGAAATTACGCAAACAGTGGAGAGCATTGGAATGACAACACATGACATGCTAATCGATACAATCAATCAGAAACTATTTGAAGTGTTCAACATGGGTAGAACATTAAGTGATAGTGACTGGGATGATGAAGCAGCAAAAGAGATCTCACAACATATTCTTGAGATCGTAGAAGAATACCAATCATTAAAAGGACGTAGTTATGACCAATGGCGAGCAAGTGACTGAACAAAAATCAACTGTCAATCCTGAACTAGCAACATCATTTGGTGGAACAGTAGAAAAAGATATTCCTGAAGATGTTGTATGGATTGATGATGCATTTTATATTAAAAAGACTCGTTTCGGACTATTCACCAGTGTTCTAAAGAATCCACTGGGACAACACTTCATCACTGGACCTACTGAAGAATCAGTGTTGAGAATATCCAGATGGCATCTCAAGTGTCTTCAAGAAGGAACATTAAAAGATCATACAAGAGTGGTCAACAGTGGCGTTGTTGGTGGTAAACTGTAGAGTGAGATGCAGATCATATTATGAACATCTTTGTCACCAACAAGTATCCTGCCGAGAGTGCTATTGTTTTACCTGACAAGCACATCGTCAAGATGCCATTAGAGTGTTGTCAAATGCTTGCTATTGTTGCATCAGATAAGTGGGGCCATGGCTATGGCACACTCCCTAAACTTGATGGTACACCATATGCAACAGATAAGGGAGCATTTCGCAACCATCCATGCACAATCTGGGCGCGTGAGTCTATTCACAATGCATACTGGTTGATTAAACATGGCATGAATCTATGTGATGAGTATACATTACGCTTTGACAAACAACATTCATGCTATAATACTTTAGTTCATGCATATTATGTGTTCCCAAAGGGCAACATCGAGAGTGTCACACCGTTCGTTCGTGCTATGCCTGACGAGTTCAAGCTTGACACTAACATAGATACATTTACGGCATACAAAATGTATATTGCTTCAAAACCTTGGGTAGCAGACAACTACCGACGTATGCCACAACGCAAACCAAACTGGGTCTAACTATGAAAGACGCTATCACTGACTTCTGGACATCACCAGAGGGTCAATCTCCCACGCGCTACATTGTTCCTGTTGATGAAGATGGTATTCTAACATTTCCAGATGAACTCATGGATAAGCTAGGATGGAAAGAGGGTGACATTCTTGAATGGATTGATAACAAAGATGGATCATTTACATTGAGAAAACTGGAGAATACTGATGGCACTGTCTAAATCTGTAGAACAATCTCTCGATGATGCAGAGAGTAATTTACGCAATGCATTAGCATTTGCTGCACGTCAAGAGAAACCATTTGTCTGTGGTATTATTGCAGATATGATACAAAAGATTGACCAAATGAAGACAATGGACGAAATCATGGATAAATTAGAGAACAGACGTGAAGGAGATAGCGGTACATGGGGTCCAATCGTAGAGTGAACATTGAATTAGGTGCAGATCTGCAACAAGAGTATGAGTATTGGCTAGAAGTCAAGAAATCATTGTGCATTGAGCGCAGTATCAATAGTTTTCTAAACTATATACATCACTACGGTACACACAACAACCCAAGGAACCCAGATGACGCTGACTAAAAGACAATCGGTGTGGATCTGCCGCCGCATGATGAAGATTTGGCACAAGGAGATGCGTGGTGATGTGTCAGCGAAGCAAGAATACTGGGAGTTTTTCCTTGACACCATGCTCGAAAAGGGTTATATTGATCAAGCCGACCGCGATACCTGGCAATGTCCATTCAAGTAACACTGACTGATAGTGAGTTGTTCATGCTTACATGCTCACTACAGTATCTCGAACGCACTGCACAAATGCGTATTGAGGAAGAAGTTGGTGCAATCGCGCCACTGTATAACAAATTGGTTTCTTATCGTGAAGCAGCGAAGCGTACCACACGACATGGTGGCGACATGGATGCGCTGTGACACTCTACAAACCGCCACGTTGCCGCACACCGAGCACCCGTTGCAGCCTATACTACAAAGGTAGTCAAGGGAACAGCACATGCAACTCCTCACCAGCGCCACGCAAATTGACTTCTACCCCGACCGCAGTGGTAAGCGATTCGTCAAGCGAGTGATCTGGCATCCTGGTGCTGAAAGCGAGATGATCTCCTTCAGCACTGTTGTCAAGACCGATGCTCTCTATTCTATCCGTAACCTGATCGCCAACGGTGCAGAAGTGACTGACTTTAACACTGAAGCATACGCTGGTTCTGATTACTCTCCTGTCTACTGCTGATCTGATGATTACCTCCAAGACTCAAATGCTCAAGGTGATCAAGACTGCTGCTTGTAGTCATGCTCTCACCCGTGAGGAAAAGTTCAAAGTCTTTGTTAATGTGTGTGACAACATGTTAGCCGAAGGACGTATCACTAAAGCAAACCACACCAAGTGGACCAACGTATTCTGATCATGAAAAAGTACATCATCAAAATCGAATCTCAAACTGGTGAGATTATTCAAGAGCACATTGTATCACAACGCGCAGCACAAACACTGTGTGACTACGTTAACAACAACGGCTACGCTTCTTTTAACAATGTCAAATCAATCGAAGTCCAACCCTATGTCTGAAAACACTGACAATAGTCACGAAAATTATTGGTTGGACGAGGCATTTGTTGCCGCAATCGAAGAGCGTGCTAAAGTATTGGAAGTAACGGTTGATTATTACATGGCAGAGTTCATGTAAACTGTTACTCACTATACATAATACAAGTAGACGCATTTTCTACCATGACAGATTCCGAAAAAGCAATGGTTGACGAGATGAAGGCTCTCATCAAAGACCAAAACGAAAAGATCCAAAATCAAGACGCTTACATTAAAGAGTTGCAACAGGAAATGAGCGACATGGAGAACAAAGAGTATGATTGCTGATCTTATTCATGACTTTGATTCCCATCTAGACAGTGGTCACGTCTGGTTGGTTGAACTTGAATTAGAGTGGGCAGATGAACAAGCTGATCCACCTAAAGGTTGGTATGACGTTGACACTTATGTCATCGCACCTAACCGTGACCTAGCACAGTACATTGCACACACTCTGTATCCTGATGTCCTCTCCCTCGTTATTAACGATCACCCAGTTACTAGAGAAGGATATGCTACCCGTAGGGACAGAAGTAGAGTATAAAGGACAAATAGGATTCGTAAAGTTTGCGAGTCCAGAGCATAAGCAGATGGTAATCTGCACACACCAATGGCCTGAAGAAGATACAGGTATTGTGAGACAAGTATGTCTCGTTGTATATGAATCACAATTCGACCAAGTTAAACTACTTAAAGGAAACCACTCACGCGACTGATTATGATGGAAGAAATGATGAATGACCGCTGGGCTGATGATCCCGCAGTGCGAGATGCTATTCTGCGCGAAGCAGCAAACGAGATTCTATGGGACAGTGAAGAGAGTGTCCCACCTGAACTCGATGATTTCTGATTCAGTGCCATACTGATGATCTCAACACCAACACTCATGACAATCGACAGTCACCTGCTCACTCTGATCGAGTCCCTCCAGAACGCCCTAGAAGTGGGTTCAAGGGCAATCGACACTGTAGACCCCGTGGATGCTGACGGAGCGCCCCTCCTGGACCCCCTGACGGGCGATCCGAAGGCATCCTATGCCTATGCTTATGGCTGGAACACCGCCACGATCAAAAATACGGTCACATCCCTGGAATTGATCAGGGAACTGATGACAGTTCAATGAGTGTCCACTGACCGCCCCAGAGGCGGTTTTTTTGTGCCATACTATGTTCATAGCAATCGAGGGAACGCCCCATGACCTACTCTCACTACAAGATCGAGATCGACATGCCCGAGACCGTGATCCCCATCATCTACTTCCGCAAGGAGCGCAAGTGCAAGACTGCCAAGGGCATGGATCGTCAGCACAATCGCATGGTGAACGAGGCATGTGATTCCTGGAGACAGTACAACTTTAAGCGTCTCACCGTGTCCCGTGTGCCAGCCAGCGAAGTGACCACATTCTGACCCACGGGTCACTCCCTGCCCTATACTAAACACATCAGCAAACGACACATGACCATCACCGAGCGCAACCAACGTAACTACGAACTCCGCGAGCAACTGCTCAAGGCTCGTGCCCAGGTCGCTTGGATCGAACAGGAGATCTGGTTGAACAATCAGAAATACAAGAATCAGAATCTTGACCTTTACACTGAAATGTTTGGAGAATGATGACTAACAAAGAATTTGTTGACTTCTTGTTTGACAAACTAGTCACTCATGTTGACACTGACATGATTGATCTTCACGATGACGATACTGCTGGTATCGATGCACTTGAATTTGAACAACTCTCACTCTTTTGATCATGCAATTCCAAATCACTGACATTGAGTTTGACACATCTGATTCTGTGTATGAATCAACTGTTGAAGACATTCAAGACTTGTATGATGATTACATTGGCACATTTTGGGAAGCAGAAGATGGTGATGATCTTGTAGAAGAGATCACAGCTGCATCAGGTTATTGTATCAAATCGATTGACTATCGTGCCATCCTTGCCGACTGATTTCCCACACACTGCACCTAAAGGTTATCACTATGAAGTTTCTACAGGACGACAAAACTATTCTGCTATTTGGTACAGGACGACAAAACTATTCTGCTATTTGGCTGTGCCATCATCGTCAATACGTTTATAACCCTGACCCTGTTAGAACAATCTGGGGCTATTATGGGGGAAAAGCACGATGCTATTATGCGCCAGTATCAAGCACCAAGCGCGGAAGTAAGGTAGATCTGCGCGACACCACACCGTACACGGCTATGCCACTCCTCAAACTGTCACTCGACAGCGCACAGGAGGACCAACCAGCCCCTATAATTGATTCATCAACGCAAGAGACCATGACCACCACGTTCGCTGACTACGTTGCCACTCAAGATGCGCGGAACACTATCGAACTGAATGTTCGTAAGTACACTCTCATGCTGTGTGATGCGCTGGAGCAGAACTTCAAGGATCGTAATCATGGCACTGTCGGTGGTTATGATGCTCCCGAATATAAGTTTGTGATCGAATCTGGTCGCAAGTATCACAAAATCATCATGGAGGTTCCCAACAACAATCGTCCTCCTTCCCGCAGTGTTCATGCATTTGTGGATAAGAAGACTGGTGAAGTCTACAAGTCTGCATCATTCAAAGCACCAGCCAAAGGTGTTCGTTTCAACCTGCTCATCATTGAGCAGCGTGAATGGTTGCTTCAACATGCTGATTGGGCAGGTGGTTACCTCTACAAGCGTTAATGCTTGACAATCAGCACAAACCCTGCTAAATTACTACAGTACACTCAACAGTCCCTCCCATGTTCTACGTTGTCGCTGATGGCATTGCCTATGTCATGGATAACTCTGACAGCACTCCTTATGGTGCTTATGTTAATGATGATGGTAGCATCGATTGGGATTCTTGCTTTGACTTTGATCCCCGTATGGATGAAGAGGATCTCGAATACTCTGCACACATACTCTATCACCTCAAAGAAATTGCTTTATTGACTGATGAGTACAACAACAAAGAGGTTTATTTCAAATGAGCATCGTATCTGACCATGTTCTAGAACTACTAGAACCAATCACTGATGAACTGAAAGTACGTCCACGCTTTGATGTTACAGACAGAGAGTATAAACTCTTCTGGCGTTATCACGGACATTTCCCTGCTGATTTCGCTGCTGCATTAGCCAAAGCACTCCCAGACAAGTATCAGTTCGTATCCTACGATCACCTACAGAATAAACTAGAGGTCACCATCAAATGAGTCAAGAAGAACGTCTGTCCCGACAAATGGATGCTATTCTGCAAAACAGAGAGCGTCGTTTCATGTTCCTCACCCGTAAAGATCGTGTGGATGATGCTATTGCTGTTGCTGATGAATTTTATGAATGGTTAGCACCAGAGCACCAAGATGACAATGACCTGATTCTGTATTACGATGCCGAAGAACTCGAAACCCTCTACTACCAAAAGAAAGCCGAAAACACTCACCGTAACCGATCGTCGAAAAAAGATCACTGAATGGCCACCTCATGCTCCTTCCTTCCCTTACCGTCTGGAATACGTTGACAAAAGTGATAAGGTCATTGCTTTCTTTCAATGTGAAGAGCACCTCAACAAACACTTACAACGATACCACTTCACCCCAAAGAACTCAAGAATAGACATCTACCCAGAACATAATCACGTTCTGCCTACCAAACACAAGAAGAATAAACTCTTCTCCACACTCAATGATTTCTTCATCAAATGACATACGAAGCTGAAGTTCAATTTAAGTTTGATGCTACCTACACTCATGATTATAGTCGTGGGTTTGCATCTCATCTTGGTGATGAGGACTTTCTCCCTGAAGAGCATTATGTCATCACTGCACCTGCTGCTGATCTCAACTGCAAACAGTATTTCAAGTTATTTGAGAAGTTCATGCTATGTGTAGGCATGTGCCCCTCATCTATCAGATCAGGTGCTATGTCTCTTGTGTTTAATGACATGGTAAAAGAAGAAGAACAGCGCAAGGTGTGCAAAGAGTATGAGCTTACCATGGATGAAGACCTGGAGAAGAAATACCAGGAGTTTATGAAGCGTGATGCAGAATGGGCACGACTGAATAAGAGTGAACCAAAGATCAAAGGTGATGATAGTCCATGGGATGCAGAATGACTTACACTAATGAACAATTAATTACTGCATTAGTCAAAGAGTATGAGTGGCTATGTCATGATGACTTTGACCCAGAAGAAGATCCAACTCCAGAACAATACCTTGACAGTATCAAGGATCTGTCCTATGATGAGTTAGTAGAAGAGACACAGACTGATGACATCTTCACCCTTGATGAATTTATGAGGACGTATTCATGAGCATCCCACATTTCAAATCCCAACATGACTGGGAAGCATTTACTCAAATCTTTGATAGTCAATGGCATTGTAAGCGAGCACTCCTGAATCGTGTTAAAGATGACATGTTCCCTGGCTATGAATGGCACTCACTCACACCAAAGTCCATTGAAGTGATCAATGACATCGTATCTAATCTCCTGTATGATGTAGATCGTAAGTTCAAAGAAACACACCAGGACTACAAAACTGATGATGATGAAATGTTCATTCCCTATCGTTCATTCAAAGAGAATGTACTAGAAGCATTGAATGAAGCACTGACACCATACGAACTACAATACAAGAATGAATGTGATACACTAGCCTGTGCTGATCACCTAACAGATGAATAATTACGATGGACCACTCTATGCACCATACGATAACGTACTGATGGGTAAACTCACTAAACGACAATGGCAAACAGTAGAAGCAGCTGTACGCAAAGAACAATCAAAGAACGTTAACAATCAACCATACTATCATGAACTTCGTGATATACTTGATGTACTATACCAGTTAGCACATGATGGTAATGATCTACCAGATGCTTGGTCATTCGAATGATCTCTACCATATTCATATTCTCATTCATCATACTACTCACTATCACACTTGAGTATACATGGGGTGTTAAGAATAACAAATTAAAATAGTTATTCCACAGCTCCCGCGTGGTAGCTCCCCAGTAACTGTAAGGGTTCTTAATGATACAATTTAAGGTTTTCCACATCATCTGTGGAAAAACCTGTGGAAAACTAAATGCTTTAAAAAACATAGGTAGTGTGTGATATTGTGCGGAGGTGTAGTTGGTTTAGCCCACAGTGCATCAAAAGTCAACCCGATATGTGACAGTTCTCCAAGTGTCCCCGAGATCTTGACAATTCCGAGGTTTCCGAGTATATTGAGTTTATCGGAAATCTGAAAAAGTCAGTTTTTTGACTTTTTGAGAAATCTGAAAAACTCTAAAAACTCAAAAATTAAACTTTAACGATTTTTGAGAATTTTCAAAAACAATGAAACTCAAACCATTGACCTATTCAAATATTAACTCTTCAGCCATCAATAAAATCACAATAGATGGTAATTCTTTGAGTATTGTGTTTACTAGTAGTGATAAAGAGTACAATTACACTATTAACAACACTGAATTTGTTGAATTGTTAGATAAAACAATCAAAAACAGTGAAAGTGTTGGTAAATTCATCAATATTTCTCTCAAAGAGAAGAATATTGAACAAATCCAAACTAATTCTAAATAATTACATCATTTATTAGGTATTTCCCCAATAAACAATGAAGAACAATCGTAAATTCAATCCTGATACTAATCACAAACAAATTCAGATTGAAGATGATTATGAAGACTTCGGATATGAAGTTAAGAATGCAAAGAGATTCAAAAGCAGAGCAAAAAGATCTGCCAAGTTCAGAGACTACGATGAATTTGATTAATAGCAACACATTGTGTGCCACTAATTGAACTGTCCACTAATCCCCCCATTCCCGATGATCTCATGTATTGTATATGAGTCGTCGGGATTTTCTCATTTTGAAAACATTTTATGTTGCAGACGGTAAGTGTTACCGAAACAAGAAAATGCAGAAGCCAAGACTAACAAAAGCAGATGCAATCTATCTGTGGAAAGAGACAACGTATCGTGATAAGTCTTGGGCATTCTTTTCACTTTGGGAAGAAGATTTCCGAGTTCTGCACATGCCCTTCTCTGCCTGATTAACAACTCATGACGATTCACACTCAAGACAACATCATCGACCGCGACGAACTGCAAGCAAACTATATCAACACCATCTTGGATGGTATGGACATTAAAACTATGATGGCAATTCTTTATGATCAATTCGATGAGAATTTGGACAAATACACTGTAGATGAGTTGATTGGTGAGGTGAAAGAATACTATCCAGAATTGCTCGACTGATTAACACAAACTCGGCGGCCGCCAGTGGACGATCGGACTAGTGGCACAGGGTGACCCCCAAAGCGTCCGACCCTGTGCCTATAATGACTTCAGTTCAAACAAACCACTTCAAACATGCGTAAGATCGAACAGCAAATGATTCAGGCAGTTGCTAACAACAAGTCTTGGTCAAATGCTAACACCAGTGTTACGTACTGCCCTGAATCTGATGAGAGCCGTGTATACCTGCACGGCAACCACATTGCTACTGTAGGTGACAACTTCCTGCAGGTATTTGATGGGGGTTGGCAATCCAACACCACCAAATCTCGTCTCAATGCATTGATCAATCGTTTCTGCAATGCTCTCACCGATGGTGTATACCAACGCCAGCATGTGTGGTATTTGAGTGATAACAAGGTTGAGCGAGAATTTGAGTCTGGTTACATCTTCGCCTGATGTAACAGGGGGTTAACAACCCCCTTTTTTTATGCTAAAATATATACATCACACGATCGGAGATAGTGTACATGGA
>Ga0208150_1000064_pt1 | contig 39094 bp, 51 predicted proteins | sample DEB08_DNA_8_FD_184534 | JGI IMG/M metagenome (GOLD analysis project Ga0208150, IMG submission 184534) | Aqueous microbial communities from the Delaware River and Bay under freshwater to marine salinity gradient to study organic matter... | ecosystem: Environmental > Aquatic > Marine > Coastal ...
TGTCATAATAACATTTTTATATTTTTTATTCTTCCCAAGCTAGACACTTGTTACTTTTAATTATAAGACAGATATAACAAAAAAACTAATAAATGCTGAATTTATTTTGTTATTTTAAAAAATTCAGTTATAATTAAGGATAAGAATACAATATTACATTATAAATTTTATGTCTCATACAGTTAAAATCTACGATACATGTATCGGTTGTACTCAATGTGTAAGAGCATGTCCTACGGATGTATTAGAAATGGTTCCATGGGATGGATGTAAATCTGGTCAAATTGCGTCTTCACCACGTGTTGAAGATTGTGTTGGTTGTAAACGCTGTGAAACAGCATGTCCTACGGATTTCTTAAGTGTACGTGTATACTTAGGTGCTGAAACAACAAGAAGTTTAGGATTAGCATATTAATAATACGTTTAAAAAAGTAGTTTATTTAAACTACTTTTTTACGATAACCATCCATAACTATGTAAACCTTTTCCTAAGAAATTCACACCTAAATAACAAACCCAGATAACGAAAAATCCAATTGAGCCTAATACAGCGGTTTTTTTACCGTCCCATCCTTTTGTAATACGAGAATGTAGATATGTAGCAAAAATTAACCACGTAATTAAAGCCCAAGTTTCTTTTGGATCCCAACTCCAATAAGAGCCCCAAGCTTCATTCGCCCAAACGCCGCCTGCAATAATTCCAATTGTTAAAAATGGGAACCCTAAACCAATTATTCGATAACTCCAATTATCCAAACTATGTAATAGCTTTAATTTACCTAATTCTGATACCTCATCTGATGATGAAAAAAGTTTTGCTTCATAGTAATCTACCATTACGTTATAAAGTGGTAAATATGATTCATCAATAACTTGTAAATCAACCTCTTGATAGTTAGAAATAACTAAAAATAAAATACATAATAATGATCCCATGATCAAAGTAGCATAACTTAACATCATCATACTAACATGCATCATTAACCAGTTAGATTGTAATGCAGGTACTAATGGACTTGCTTTTTGCATCTCAGGTGACAAAGTTAAATTTGCAAAACCATTAATTAATAAAGCAACAGGAATTAAAATTGCTCCCATTAATTTACTATTTGTCTTAAATTCTAAGTATAAATAAATTGTTAATAATGTCCAAGTTAAAAACAATAAAGATTCATATAAATTACTTAATGGGAAATAACCAGCAACAATCCATCTTGAACAAAGAATAAAGAATAATAAAAAATTCGCGATGATAGCACTAAATCGTCCAACTTTTGATAACCCACTAGTCCAGTTAAAAAAGAATAAACTTAACCAATAAATGATCATAGAAAATAATAAGACGCCAAAAACGATGTTAGATGAAAAATTTTGAATATTATTCCAATCCATTGAATTCCTCCAAAATTATATATAATAGATTATTAACACTATAGTATTTTAATAAAAATATCTTTGATTTCGTTTTTTCGTATATTTTATTATGAGAAATAGTACAAATTTTTATTTTAAATAAATTTACCTGAAAATTAAAAGTTAAAATGATTTTCTAATAAAAATTGACATTGTAAGTCAATTAGAGTTAGTATGACTTTAATTTTTATAAAATATTGAATTATGTCAGGAATTGTTAAATACGAAATGATGATTCTTCTAACAGAAGAATTTAATGATAGTGAATTAAAAACGTGGGCTTTCAACTATGCAAAAATTTTACAAAATTTAAGTGCATCAGAAATTTCAGTAATCTCACGTGGTAAACGTGATTTAGCATATTGGATCAATAGTCAAAAAAAAGGTAGTTTTATTCAAATTAATTTTTCAAGCATGCCAAAATATTTAGATAAATTTGTTGGTGATTTAAAATTTGATACAAATGTTTTACGATTTTTAATCTTGAATAAAAAAAGTTAAATTTTTTAATTTAACTTTAAATATATAGTTTAAATATGTTATAATAAAAATAGTTAATGCATCCTCAGTAGCTCAGTGGTAGAGCAATCGGCTGTTAACCGATTGGTCGTAGGTTCAAGTCCTACCTGGGGAGTATTTACAAAAAGTCAAAAAATGAATAATACTTTAGATAAGTTAAAAATTGCTGACAAATCTTTCAGCTCGCGTTTAATGCTTGGAACAGGCAAATATAAAACAATGAGCGATGCTATAGATAGCGTAAACAGTAGTGAATGTGAGATTGTCACGGTAGCAATTCGACGTTTACCAACTAATTTAGATAATGATAATAGTAGTTTTCTAAATTTTTTAGATTGGAATAAATTATGGTTATTACCGAATACAGCTGGTTCGCAAACTGCTGAGGAAGCAATTCGTATGGCTTTTTTAGGTCATGAATTAGCTTGTCAAATTGGCCAAGAAGATAATTTTTTTGTGAAATTAGAAGTAATTTCAGATCCTAAATATTTATTACCAGATCCAGTTGGAACTTTGAAAGCAGCAGAATTTTTAGTTAAAAAAGGATTTACGGTTCTACCTTATATAAACGCAGATCCAATGCTTGCTTTACATTTAGAAGATATTGGGTGTGCTACTGTAATGCCTTTAGGTTCTCCTATTGGTTCGGGACAAGGTTTAAATAATTTGTCCAATATTGAAATTATTATTGAAAATTCAAGTATTCCTGTTATTGTAGATGCTGGAATTGGAACGCCAAGTGAAGCTGCAAGGGCTATGGAACTAGGTGCTGATGGTGTTTTATTAAACACAGCTGTCGCACAAGCTAAAAATCCTGAACAAATGGCGCAAGCAATGAAGCTTGCAGTACAATCAGGAAGACTTGGTTATCAAGCAGGTCGAATGGATAAAAAATTGTATGCAGCTCCAAGCTCACCTATGAATGAAATAAGTAAAATATAAAAAATTTAATTAAAATAAGTAATTAAATCATCTAATAATTTAACATTAAATTATTAGATGATTTAATTTCATTTTTTGTTTGTTCTATTTATCGATTAAATCAACGGCGTCTTCTTCTGTTCTTAGTTTTGGATCTACATGACTATAATCCACATTTACGATAATATTATCGTCAAAGTCTGCATCAATAATTAGTTTAGTTTTTGGATATAATGGCTTAGCTAAGAATTCTTGAGCTAAATTATCTTCTAATAAACGCATTACCGCACGACGTAATGGACGAGCACCATAGATTGGATCGAAACCTTGTTCAACTAGAATATCTTTAACACTATTTCGAACTTCTAATTCAACCTCTTTTTCTTTCATTCGATTTTGTAATTGTTTAATCATAATTTCAGAAATTTGTTTAACATCTTGACGTGTTAAGTGGCTGAAAATAATAATTTCATCTAACCTGTTTAAAAACTCAGGTCTGAAATATTTTTTTAGTTCTTCATTTACTAAGAATGAAATTCGCTTATAGACATTTGGATCTACAACAGGATCAGTCGCTGTTGATAAGAAATCTGAATTAATATCTAAACTACTCTTATTAGGTTTTCGAGCTTGAATTCCACTTTCTTTTTCAATAATTTTAGCCCCAACGTTTGAGGTCATAATAATTAATGTATTTTTAAAGTCAATTGTTCGACCTTTTGAGTCAGTTAAACGACCATCATCTAAGATTTGTAATAATAAATTAAATACATCAGGATGTGCCTTTTCAACCTCATCAAATAATACAACAGTATATGGTTTGCTTCGAACGGCTTCTGTTAATTGTCCACCCTCACTATAACCTACATAACCTGGAGGAGATCCAATTAATTTAGCTACTGTGTGTTTTTCCATGTACTCTGACATATCTAATCGAACCATTACCTCTTCACTTCCGAACATGTAAGCTGCTAAGGCTTTTGTTAATTCCGTTTTTCCTACGCCTGTAGGGCCAGCAAAAATAAAACTAGCAATTGGACGATCAGGGTTACGTAAGCCTACACGAGCTCGACGAATTGCTTTGGATACAGATACAATAGCTTGATGTTGACCAATAAGTCTTTCATGTAAAGTATCTTCCATATTTAATAATTTCTTCGATTCTGTCTCAGAAATCTTAGTCATTGGAATACCGGTCCAACCAGCAATTACTTCCGCAATATCTTCTTCCATTACCATATCAATATGAACACGTTTCAAACCAGCTTTTTCATTAATTTGAATCGCTTGTTTCATAATTTGAATCTGAATTCGAACTTCCATTTCATAATCTAGAAGTTGTGAAGCCGTATTATAATCTTGCTCACGAACACAAATATCTTTTTCTGTTAATGTTTCTTGAAGCTCATTTAATAGTAATAAAATACCTTCTGGTAAACGTTTATTTTCTAAGCGAACACGTGAGCCTGCTTCATCTAAAACATCAATTGCTTTATCTGGTAAATAACGATCAGCAATGAATTTATCAGCAAGAATTGCGGCTTGTTCAATCGCTTTATCATGATAGCTTAAACTATGGTGACGTTCAAATTTAGCACGTAATCCACGTAAAATATCAATAGTAACACCAACACTAGGCTCTTTAACTTGAACTGGTTGGAATCTTCGTTCTAATGCTGCATCTCGTTCGATATATTTGCGATATTCTTCCATTGTTGTCGCACCGATACATCTAAATTTACCTCGAGCTAATGCTGGTTTTAAAATATTTGCAGCATCAACAGCACCTTCAGCAGCACCTGCGCCAACTAATGTATGAATCTCATCAATAACTAAAATAATTGTAGAATCTAATTGAGCTTCTTCTACAATTCGTTTTAATCGTTCTTCAAACTCACCTCGATATTTTGTACCTGCAAGTAATGAACCTAAATCTAGAGACATAATTACATTACCTTCTAAGAAGTTTGGAATATCTTGCGTCAAGATTAATTGAGCTAGACCTTCAGCTACAGCTGTTTTACCTACACCTGGTTCACCAATTAAAACTGGATTATTTTTACTACGTCGCGCTAATACTTTAATTACTTCAAAGATTTCTTTATCACGACCAATAACAGGATCTAAGCGGCCTTCCACTGCTTCTTTTGTGATGTTATCTGTGTATTCATCTAAAGTTGGTGTTGTACTTACATCACCTTCACGATCTAAAATTCGTTTCTCAGAATCAGTTAAAGGACGTAATAATTCTTCTTGATTTTCTTTGATAAGAGCTAAAGTTTTATTACGAAGTTGGGTAATATCAACACCTAATTTTTCAATAGTACGAATTGCTACACCATCTTCTTCTGCAATTAAAGCAAGTAAGATATGCTCTGTACCAACATAGTTTTGGCCAATATCTTTACCTTCTTGTACAGCCATTTCTAAAACACGTTTTGCTCGAGGAGTAAATGGAATTTCGGATGCTACAAATCCCGTACCACGACCGATATAATTTTCAACTTCTTTTCGTGCTTTTTTTAATGTTACATTTAAAGATCGTAAAGCTTTAGCTCCTAAACCCTGACGTTGCCCAACAACACCTAAGAAAAGTTGTTCTGTACCCACAAAATTATGACCCATTCTTCGGGCTTCTTCTTGTGAAAGCATTATTACTTTAATTGCCCCTTCAGTAAATTTTTCAAACATAAGATTTTATCCTAGACCTAGATATTAAATTCTATTCACAAAATTAGATCTATTTTTCTATATGTTTTAATTCTAATGAGTATTGTTATTTATTTTTAACTTCTATATTATATATGTTATAGTTGAAAATGGCGGTATGGCCAAGTGGTAAGGCAGTGGATTGCAAATCCTCTATCCCCAGTTCGAATCTGGGTGCCGCCTTAAAAATTTTGTTGACATACTCTTGCTTTTTTTTGTTACTTTATTGTATAATAAACGTATCACATTGGGGATGTGGTGGAATTGGTAGACACGACGGACTTAAAATCCGTTGCCTAGTGATAGTGCGTGAGGGTTCAAGTCCCTCCGTCCCCATTAAGATTATTTTGTATATTTCTAATTCGTCTAATTAGTATTATATCTATAAACTATAATTTGTCACTTGCTTTTTTTTCAAGTAACTAAACATTTTAATTTTAAATAGAGATTATTTGTCTTAATATTTTAAACCAAAGGGAAATTTTAACCTGAAAAAATAATATGTCATATCACAAACGTTTTAAAAACTAATGAATTTTTTTTAATTGTACTATAAAAAATAATGTGGAAGTTATTGTTATAATTTCCACATTATTTTTTAATTAATTAAAAGTTTACGATAAGCAGATTCGGTATAAAACGCCAGATGGTAAATCTGATTCCGATAATAAATTGAAAATATCTACGCTTGAATCATGATAAATTTCAATTACTCGCTTGTGAACTCTTAATTCAAAATGTTCTCTAGAATCTTTATCTACGTGTGGAGATCTTAACACACAATAAATACGTTTATCTGTAGGTAATGCTACAACACCCACATTATCCAACTCAATATTTTGTGTAAGATTCACAATTTTCCGACATGAAGTCATTAGAAGCTCATGATTAAAAGATTCTAACCGCACGCGGATTTTTTCAGTGGTTTTTGTTGCCATAAATTAATTTAATTATTTAACAATTTTAGAAACTACACCTGCACCAATAGTTCGGCCACCTTCACGAATCGCAAAGCGCATACCATCTTCAATTGCTACTGGGTAGATTAATTCGGCAGTCATTTTAATACGATCACCAGGCATTACCATTTCTACGATTGTACCATCATCAGCTGTGAATTGAAGGATTGAACCTGTTACATCTGTTGTTCGAACGTAGAATTGAGGTCGGTAACCTTGGAAGAATGGTGTGTGACGACCACCTTCTTCTTTTGTTAAAACATAAACTTCTGATTCGAAATTAGTATGCGGTGTAATAGTACCTGGTTTTGATAATACCATACCACGTTCAATATTTTCACGAGTAACACCACGTAATAAGATACCTACGTTATCACCAGCAAAACCTTCCTCTAAAGTTTTTTGGAACATTTCAATACCAGTAATCGTAGTTGTTTGTGTATCACCTACACCAACGATTTCAACGTTATCACCAACTTTTACAATACCACGCTCAATACGACCTGTTGCTACAGTACCTCGACCTGTAATTGAGAAAACATCTTCAATTGCCATTAAGAATGTTTTTTCAACATCACGTTCTGGAGTTGGAATGTATTCATCAACAGCATCCATTAATGCGTAGATTTTATCTACCCATGGGTTATCACCACGTTTTAATGCAGGGTTTGATGTGATTGCTTCAATTGCTTGTAAAGCAGAACCTGGACAGATTGGAATATCATCGCCTGGGAAATCGTAAGCTGATAATAATTCACGAACTTCTAATTCTACTAATTCTAATAATTCAGCATCATCTACTTGGTCTTCTTTATTTAAGAAAACAACGATATCAGGTACACCTACTTGTTTTGATAATAAGATGTGCTCACGTGTTTGTGGCATAGGACCGTCAGCAGCAGATACTACTAAGATAGCACCATCCATTTGAGCAGCACCAGTAATCATGTTTTTAACATAATCCGCGTGACCTGGACAATCTACGTGAGCGTAGTGACGATTTTCTGTTTCGTATTCTACGTGAGCTGTATTAATAGTAATACCACGAGCACGTTCTTCAGGCGCTCCATCAATATCTGCGTAAGCTTTAACCGTTGCGTTACCCTCTAATGCTAATGTAGCCGTAATTGCAGCAGTTAATGTAGTTTTACCGTGATCTACGTGACCAATAGTACCAATGTTAACATGCGGTTTCGTACGTTCGAATTTTTCACGTGCCATTTTTTATTTTCCTGAAAATTTTCCTATAGTTAAATATTTTAAGCTTTTAGCGAGAGAAGAAAATATTAGTATCTAAAATGTGCGAAAGCTTTATTAGCTTCTGCCATTCGATGAGTTTCTTCTTTTTTCTTTATAGTATTACCGATATCATTAGCTGTGTCAATTATTTCACTAGCTAATTTGATTGCCATTGTTCTACCAACACGTTGACGCGAATATTGAATAATCCAACGTAATGATAAATTTGTTGCACGATACGCGTTAACCTCGATTGGTACTTGGTAAGTTGAACCACCAATACGACGAGCTTTTACTTCAACAACTGGGCTAGCATTTTTAATTGCTTTTTCGAAAACCATTAATGGATCTTCATTAGTCTTTGTTTTAATAATTTCAAAAGCTCCATTAACAATGTTTTCTGCTACAGTATTTTTACCTGATTTTAAAATTCGTTTTGTTAATAAACTAACTAAGTAGCTATTATATGTCGAATCTGGTTTCGGGAATCTCTTTTTTGATATATTACGACGAGACATATGTTAACGTTTTATAGATTAATATTAATATTTATATTTAACATTTATTTTGAAATGTTTTTATCCTTTTGGTTTTTTCACACCATATTTTGAACGACGTTGAGTTCTATCTTTAACGCCGCCACTATCTAAAGCCCCGCGAATAATATGGTACCGTACACCTGGTAAATCTTTAACTCGTCCACCACGAATTAATACGACAGAATGTTCTTGTAAATTATGGCCAATACCAGGAATATAAGCTGTAACTTCAAAGCCTGAAGTTAAACGTACCCGTGCTACTTTTCGGATAGCTGAATTTGGCTTCTTAGGAGTTGTTGTATAAACCCGTGTACATACACCACGTCTTTGTGGACAATCTACTAAAGCGGGAGATTTTGTTTTCTTTTTTATTTGTATACGTCTTGAACGAACTAATTGTTGAATAGTGGGCATTTGTTTTAACAGTTTTTTATAAATATAAAGTGCTTAAATATCCAGTACTTTAATCTTCAGTGGAGTTTAATCCATATTTTTTCATGAATCGTTCTACACGACCCTCAGTATCAATAATTGTTTGAGAATCAGTATAAAAAGGATGGTTTGGAAGCCAAACGTCTACATTTAGTTCAGGCTTAGTCGAACCTACATAACAAATAAGTTTTCCATCATAAAAAACAGGAGCCTCTGGAAACCAAGTCGGATGAATTTCAGATTTTGGCATATTAAATTTCTAATTTTATTATCGTTTTGAGTATTGTGGTGCTTTTCTTGCTTTACGTAAACCGTATTTTTTACGTTCTTTAATACGTGCATCTCGTGTTAAAAGACCATATGGTTTTAACGATGCGCGATTTTGGCTTTCCATCTTACATAATAATCTAGCAACCCCTAATTTAATGGCATCTGCTTGACCAGTTAAACCACCACCTTTTACAATAGCAGTTATATCTAATTGATTTTCTAAGCTTAAGATACGTAAAGGTGCCCAAATACTATTTAAATAAGCTGTATTATATTGTAAGTATTTTTCACCCGGACTATTATTAATTGTTACATTTCCTGTACCAGGAGTTAAGAAAACACGGGCAACCGCTTGTTTTCTACGTCCAATACCAAGTTTATCTTTCTGAAATACTAATTGGTTCATAACCTTATCTCTAGTTTTTTAATTCCATTCTAATAATATAGGATTTTGAGCTACATGTGGATGCTCTGATCCACTGTAAACTTTTAATCGATTGTAAAATTTTTGTCTTAAACCGTTTGGTAACATATTTCTAACTGCACTTTCTACAATTCGCTTTGGAATTTTTTCAAAGAATAGTTTTAAAGAACTACCAGGACGACCTGGATTATATGCACGGTATTTTGGATGGCCTACAGCCCATGAATCTAAATGCATTGTTTCAGCATTTATTACAATTACATAATCACCCATATCAACTGAGGGATGGTAATCTACTTTGTGTTTTCCTTGTAATACGGCAGCAACAACAGTTGATACACGACCTAATGGTTTTTGCGACGCATCAATTATGTACCATTTTTTTGTGCCGTAGTCAGAACTTGGAATAAATGTATCGTTCATAATTTATATGATTAATTATAAAAATAAAAATGACTACTTTAAAACTATTCCTAATTTATTTTTTAGAGTCATAAAAACTTCATCAGCCGATTTGCGGCCAAAATTTTTCAATTCTTGTAATTTTTCTGGAGAATATTCTAATAAATCACCTATGGTATTAATTTGAGCGCGTTTTAAACAATTATAAGCACGAACTGATAATTGTAATTCCTCAATAGCAATGTTTGTATGGGGATCTAATGGAATTACCAAATTTTCATTTGGTGATTCATTAATATCAGGATCTGTTTTATTTTCAATAATAGAACGGAAGAAATCTACAATAAATTGTGATGCTTCAGAAATAGCATCTTCTGGTGTGATACTTCCATTCGTCCAAATATCAAGAATTAAACGCTCAGTAATTTCATTTGCGCTGTCATAAACATTTTCAACTTTAAAATCGACTTTCTGAACAGGCATAAATATAGCGTCCATTTGTAGAAAATCTTCAGCTTTATCATTGAATGTTTGTCCGGCTAATTTGTAACCTTTTCCATATTCAAATTTAAATTCAATTTCTAATAAATTTGAAGTTGAAATTGTTGCAATATAATGATTAGGATTAATTAATTCTAAATCAGGTGGTAATTGAATTTGATCTGCTGTAATAACAGCAGGACCTTGGATTTTTAATCGCCCAAATTGAGGGTCCATAGTTTTACTTTTTAAAACTACACCTTTCAAATTTAATAAGATTTCAAGAATATCTTCTCGAACACCTGTTATGATTGAAAACTCATCGCGAACTCCAGCAATGCGAACTGCTGTAATACTCGTTCCCCCCAAATCACCTAACAATGTACGTCGTAATAAATTTCCAATTGTAATCCCTTGACCTGCACGTAAAGAATTAATTAGGAATTGTCCGTAACTAGTTCCTGATTCCGTGCTTTCTGATTTCAAACATTTAATATAAGGATTTATCATATTTTAAATTCATTTTAAAAATATTAAATTAAACCCGACGCGGTTTCGGTGGTCGACAACCGTTATGTGCAATAGGTGTGATATCTTCAATTGAATGGATTTCAAATCCAGCAGCTTGAACTGCTCGAATGGCAGTTTCACGTCCAGAGCCTTGTCCTTTAACTAAAATCTCAACACTTTTTAATCCAGAACTTAATGCATCTAAAGAAGCTTTTTCGGCAGCTGTTTGAGCAGCAAATGGTGTGCCTTTTCGAGCGCCTTTAAATCCTGTACTTCCAGCAGAAGCCCAAGCAATAGTATCACCAGTTAAATTTGTAATTGTTACAATTGTATTATTGAAAGTTGACTGAATATGTACAACTCCCGATGTTACACTATTTTTAGTTTTTTTCGGCGCTGTTTTTCTTATTTTTTGTGCCATATTAATTAAAAATTTAAATTAGTTAATGTATTCAGGAATTTAATTATTTCTTTTTACCTGTTACAGTTTTTTTAGATCCTCGTCGAGATCTTGCATTTGTACGAGTACGTTGTCCCCGTACCGGTAAACTATTTCGATGTCTTTTGCCTCGGTGACAATTAATTTCATTTAAACGTTTAATATTTAAACCATTAAATCTTCTTAAATCACCTTCTAATTGCAAACCAATATTTTCTAATTCATCACGTAATGCAATCGTTTCTTCATTCGTTAAATCATCTGTTCGCGTTTGCGAATCAATATTTGCATTTTTAACAATAATTTTTGCAGATGTTAAACCAATCCCATGAATATAAGTAAGCGCGTACTCAATTCTTTTATTTCTTGGTAAATCGATACCTAGTAATCTTACCACGTTCCTAACTCCTTTAAGTTATTAACCTTGACGTTGTTTATGTTTGGCATTTTCACAAATTACCATAATTTTTCCATGTCTTTTAATTACACGACATTTATCACACATTTTTTTTACTGATGGGCGAACTTTCATAATTGATTATTATTTAATAGTTATTTTTATAGTATTTAATCGAACATATCACTATAGATATTTGATAAGAAAATACTTCTCATTTCTCTTGATAGATCTAAAACTACTCCTACTAAAATTAATAGAGAGGTTGTCCCTAATCCATTAAAACTAGAAACTGGTAATATTGCTTCGATTATATTCGGTAAAGTTGCTAGAAGAGCTAACATTACTGCACCTAATAATGTAACACGTTTCATTACTTGCTTTAGATAAAATGTTGTTTCGATTCCAGGCCGAACACCAGGAATACTCACGGCCATTTTTTGTAGTTCGTCTGAAACGTCTTTTGGGTTTAATACAATCGTCGAATAAAATGAGCTAAATAATAATATTAAAATAAAATAGCTAACCCAGTAAATAATTTTTGATGATTGTAATATTGCAGGAAGTGTTAATATTGGTAATAAACCTAAATTACTAACATAATTCGGAATAACTAATACAGCTGTTGTTAAAATAATTGGCATAACTCCCGCTTGATTAAATCGTAACGGAATATAGTTATTCTCCGGCAACGCTGAAAATGTTGAAGAATTTTGACCTAATTGTTTGGATGAAATTAATGGGACAATTCGAGCCCCTTCTTGTAAAAGAACAATTCCATAAATTGCGGTAAAAAATATAACACTTATAATTACCCATGAAATAGTATTTAAACTCTCACTATTTTCAGATACTAATTTTTGTACAATATTTGGAAGACTTGAAACAATATTTGTATAAATTAATAACGAAGCTCCATTACCAAGGCCGTGCTCTGTAATAAGTTCACTTAACCAAAGAACAATCATGGCTCCAGTGGTTAACCAAATAATAATTTCAAAAGCTAAAAATGGGGTCCAATTAAATAACGCACGTTTTAGATAAAATGCTATACCAGTACTTTGTATAATTGCCCAAATTAATGTAATTAAACGTGTTATTCGGTTAATTGTACGTTTTCCTTCACTTGAACCTTCTTTTTGTAATTTGGATAAATTAGGCAGAACTGTTACAAGTAATTGCATTAAAATTGATGCGTTAATATATGGAAATATATTTAATGTAAATAATCCAATAACAAAAGTATCATTACCAGAAAATGTACTTACTAGACTTCGTGTTAATGAGTGTCTCTGAATATAAAATGCAAGATATCCATGATCAATTCCAGGAACTGGTAAAAACGTACCTAATCGAATAAATATTAATATTCCTAAACTTAATAAAAGACGTTTTAATAAAATGTTATTGTCACTAGTTTCTTTCATTTTTATTATCGTTTTTATGAATAAAAAGTTTTTAGAAAAGAATTTTAACTCAAACTTAAGTCACGTTTTTTTGCTACTTCAGCTTTTGTTGTTAAATTTGCTAATGCACAAATAGATGCCCGTGCATTATTTAATAAATTATCTGAGCCTAATTGTTTTGCAATTACATTCTTAATACCAGCAACTTCTAAAACAGTTCGAACTGCTCCACCTGCAATTACACCAGAACCTTCTATCGAAGGTCGCATAATAATTTTACAAGCTCCAAAATTACCATTAACTTTATGTGGAATGCTTAAAGCTTTAGTAATAGGCACTTGAATTAAATTTTTTCGGGCATCTGTTTTTGCTTTTTTGAAAGCATTTACAACATCATCTGCTTTTGCAACTCCAACACCTACTTGGCCATTTTCATCTCCAATTACAACAATTGCACGAAAACTTAATTTCTTACCACCTTTTGTAACTTTTGATACTCGACCAATTTTAATTAGTCGTTCAACAAATCTAGGTTCGTTGTTTCTTTCATTTTGGCGTGGATTTTTTTTAAATTTATTAACTTGTTTTAAATCTGTACTCATAAAACTCTATATATACTTATATTTTAAAAGCTATTTGTTAAAATTGTAATCCACCATCACGTGCTCCATCAGCTAAAGCTTTAACTCTACCATGATAAAGATATGGACCTCGATCAAATACAATTTTTGTAATATTTTGTTTAAGACTTAGTTTTGCTAATTTTTGACCCATTAATCTTGATGCATCGCATGTTCGACCATTTTTGATATCTAGTTTAATATCTCGATCTAAAGTTGAGCATGATACTAATGTACTAGAAGTTGTATCATCAATTATCTGCGCATAAATATTTTCATTAGATCGATAAACTGATAATCTAGGACGTTCTAACGTTCCTTTAACAGATCCTCTTAAACCTTCACGTTTTAACCTTCTATATTTAGTTGGTTTTAGTTTTTTATTTTTATTTTTAAGTCTCAATAAAACTCGCGGTGAAAATTTCATATTTTTATTTTTTCTGTAATCAATTTATATACGATATGTTAAATATTTTCAGATCGTATTATTTACCAGATTTACCAGCTTTTCGTTTAACAATTTCGCCTTCATAGATAATCCCTTTTCCTTTATAAGGCTCCGGAGGACGCCATGAACGAACATTTGCAGCAAATAAGCCTAATTCTGCTTTATCGCATCCGGTCATTGTTAGTTTTGTATTTTTTTCAACTGTTACTGAAATTGTTTCAGGAATATCAATATTAACTTGATGGCTATATCCTAAATTTAATACAAGAGATTTTCCTTGAACAGCAGCTCGATAACCTACCCCTTGTAAGTTAAGAATAATATTAAATTGTTCAGAAACACCAATTACCATATTGTTAATTAATGTTCTATATAACCCATGTAATGCACGACCACTTCGTGTTTCATTTTTTAAACCTACAACTAAAGTATCGTCATTTTGCTCAATTCCTAATACTTCCGGAACCGTATCATGTAATGTTCCAAATTTACCTTTAACTGTAATTTTTGGTCCATCACATGTAATATCAACGCTTTGCGGTACTTTAATTGGTAATTTTCCAATACGTGACATAAATATCTCCGATTACCAAATATAACATAAAATTTCACCGCCAATCCCAAGCTCTTTTGCTTTTAGATTTGTCATAACACCACGTGATGTTGAGACAATAGCGATTCCTAAGTTTCCTAATACTTGTGGTAAATTTTTTGAACCACTGTATACACGTAAACCAGGTTTACTAATTCGTTTAAGAGTAGTGATAACTGGTTGGCGTGATTTGCCTTTGTATTTTAAAAAAATAAGTAAATACTTATTTTTCTCTTCTTCATATTGTTCAAACTCTTCAATATATCCTTCTTCTTTAAGAATGGATGCGATTGCTAAAGACATTTTACTAACAGGAATTTGTACAATTTGGTGTTTTACCATATTTGCATTTCTAATCCGTGTTAACATATCCGAAATAGTATCTGTAACCATAACCTTATCCTTTTATATTCGATCCTATTTTCTAAGTATCTATAGATATGTAATTTATTCTTGTGACCAACGTTTACGTCGTAGGTGTTTTTTACGATCCCAAACTTGACTGATTTCATTTACAGATTCATATTTCTCGTAGTAACCTGAATCATTTAATGGGAATCTTAAGAATTTTAAAAGTACCATTCCATTTAATACATTGTTGAACGTAGTTTTTTTCGCTGATGATGACATAACTAACGTAATTGTGAAACCTTGTGATTGATCTACGTCTTCATAGTTAATTTCAGGGAAAATTAATTGTTCTTTTAAACCAAATGTGTAATTACCTGCTTTATCAAAACTTCTTACTGATAGACCTCGGAAATCACGAATTTGTGCGAATGTGAAGAAAATTAATTTTGTTAAAAATGTGTACATTTTCTCACCACGTAATGTTACAGTTAAACCTAATTCCATATCTTCACGAATTTTAAAACCAGCAATGGCTTTTTTTGATCGTGTAATAACTGGTTTTTGACCTGTAATTTTTGTAAATTCTTCGATACTCTTTTTTAAAATATTTGTATTTTGAGCAGCTAATCCTAAACCACGATTAATTTGAATTTTTTTTAATCGAGGAATTTTATTTGGGTTTCCATACAATGATGGATTATTATTACTTAAGACTGGTCGTATACCTTCTTCGTATTCTTTTTTTATGTTATCTAATAGGCGGTTTATTTCAGCCTTTTCTTCTAATGAGTGAGGGTTACGCATATTATTAAATTATTAAGACTCTTTTGAATTTAATTTTACATTTGAATGATGAATCGGAGCTTCAAATTGTTTGATTTCTCCTACTTCATTATCTTTGTTTGGTTTTATGTGCTTAAATTTAAAATTGATACCTTTAACAACAATTTTACCTGTTTGTTTATATAATTTTATAACTTCACCAGTTTTGTTTTTATCAGCACCCGAAATAACCGTAACATTATCTCCTATGCGAACATGCATTTTTTGTTTTATACTCATTTATAAAACCTCCGGTGCTAATGAAACAATTTTTGAAAAGTTTTTATCACGAATTTCACGAGCTACAGGACCAAAAACTCGTGTTCCTCTAGGATTGTTATCTAAATTTACAATTACAGCAGCATTATCATCGAATCGAATATACATTCCATCTTGGCGGCGAATTGTTTTACAAGTTCTTACAACAACTGCACGTACAACATCTGAACGCTTAATTGGCATATTTGGTAGAGCTTCTTTAACAACTCCAATGATAGTATCACCAACTTTAGCATATTTTCGATTACCACCTAATACGCGAATACACATAATTTTTCGCGCTCCAGTATTGTCAGCTACTGTTAACATAGTTTGTGGATAGATCATATAAGTTTAACCTTAACTAATTAAAGATGATTTCGAAAGTATTTTAATTAATGTCCAACGTTTTCGTCGACTTAATGGTCGACATTCTTCAACTAAAACTTGATCACCAATGTTACATTCACCATTTTCATCATGAACTAAATATTTTCTTGTTTTTACAACTGTTTTACCATAGATTGGATGAGGATAACGATTCTCAACTTTAATCACGACAGTTTTGTCCATTTTATCACTTATAACAATACCAATTTTTTCTTTTACTGGCATTTAAAACTCCTTAATCATTGTTTTTATTTATCTATTTCAATAATTTTTAGTCGCACCATTATTATTTCTAACAAATTTGACTAGACTACACTACTTTCTTCTTTTTCAATCAAGTTTAATCGTAATGTTAAAAGAGTTTTTAACTGAGCTAAACGGCGTTTTGTATGTTTGATTTCATGAGGTTTAAATGGCTGTCTAGTAGCCTTTTTAAATCTTAAAGTAAATAACTCTTTCTCTGTTCGAATAATTGCTTCTGATATTTCATTATTTGAAAGTGATGTAACATCATTAAATTGAGGTATACCCATAATTTATTCAATATTGTTTCTAATAATAAATTTTGTTTTGATTGGTAATTTGTAGGCAGCTAAATTGAAGGCGGCTCTTGCAATTTCTTCAGGAACAGAAGCGATTTCAAAAATAATTGTTCCAGGTTTAACTACAGCTACCCAGTAATCTACTGCCCCTTTACCTGAACCCATACGTGATTCAGCAGCACGAGCGGTAACGGTTTTATCTGGAAAAATGCGAATCCATAAAGATGCGCCACGTTTTGTATAACGTGTAATTGTTCGACGGGCAGCCTCAATCTGACGTGATGTAATCCAAGTTGGTTCTAATGCTTGTAAAGCAAATTCGCCAAAAGAGATTTCATTACCGCGTGTAGCTTTACCTCGCATACGTCCACGGTGAAATTTTCTATATTTTGTTCTTTTTGGACTTAACATAATAAATTAATGTAATAATATGTATATTCGTTAATCAAAGGAGAATTTTTTATTTTTTTAAAATTTCATTTTTAAATAACCAAACTTTAACGCCTAAAACTCCGTAGATTGTATTAGCTTCTTTTGTAGCATAATCAATATCAGCTCTTAATGTTTGTAATGGTACTCGACCTTCTCGAATCCATTCGCTACGTGCAATTTCAGCACCATTTAATCGACCTGATACTTGAATTTTGATACCACTAACGTTATCTTCTTGCGCACATTGCATAGCTTCTCGAATTGCACGGCGAAAAACAACTCGATCTTCTAGTTGTTTTACAACTAAATCACCAATTAATGAAGCATTTAAATTAACTTTTTCAACCTCTAAAATGTTGATAATGACTTGACGATCTTTAGGTAAAATATTTTTTACATTTGTTAATAATGTTTCAATACCTAAACCATTATTTCCTACTAATGCTCCAGGTCGACCAGTTTCAATATTTAATTCAATTTGATCGTTTAAACCATTACGATTGATTTGAATATTTGAAATACTAGCAGATTTTGTTAATTTATCCAAATGTGTTCTAATTTTATCATCTTCTTCTAGTAGATCCGAATAGTTATTTAATTTCGAATACCATGATGATTTGTGCTCTTGTGTTATTCCTAATCGAAACCCTAAAGGATGTGTTTTTTGACCCACAGAATTAATCCTTTTAATTAAATTACAATTTTATAATATTGTTTAATCCGTAGATTTAACAACAACAGTAATATGACATGTTGGTTTTAAAATGGCATATGCACGGCCTTGAGCTCGTGGACGAATTCGTTTTAGCTTAGGACCTTCATCAGCATAAACTTCCTCAATAATTAATTTTTTTTTGTCTAAATCATAATTATTTTGTGCGTTCGCTGCTGCAGAATGTACTACTTGCCAAATTGGACCACCTGCTCCGTAAGGCAAAAATTCTAATATCATTAAAGCTTCTTGATAAGAACGCCCACGAATTTGATTTAAAACACGTCGTACTTTATGCGGTGACATGCGAATATATTTCGCAACCGCCTTTACTGATTGAGTATTAGACATAAAATATTATTTCTAGTTTTTCTTTACTTTATATTTTTTAGTTTTATTTTGAACGTTTAACTCAACCTAAAAAACTTCTTTTTTACTTCTAAATTCAAGTTTAAAAAAACTTTTTGAATTTTCGTGATATTAAAAATATTCGACCAATCATTACGCCTTTGTGCTAAAATATTAAACTCTTATAAAAGAATGTTTACCATAAAGGTTCTTTTTTTATTGGTGGTTCTTTGTATTCAAACCCAAGTTTAATAATAACATTATATTGGTTTTTTAAACCTACAGAATCTTGCGTAAGAAATTGATTAGAATTTGGAATCTTTCGAATATAAATATCATCAATCCATAGTTTTAATAAATTGGCATAATGATTATTTTCAGTATAAATAGTTGCAGCGTAGAGTATTTGAAGAATTTCATTCCGTTCTGCACTGTTCCCTATATCTGAAACAATTTCTATTGCTTTATAGAATGAACGATTTCGTAGACTTTTTAATATTTTAATTACATTTCGAGATAATAAATTATTATTCTTTGCAGTTAATGTAACTGATTCCAAAATCATTGGATTACGAGATGCCCGGAAAAAATCTTTACATCTCGGATGTTTTAAAAGTCTTGGCATATTTAATCTTATTAACGTTTTGTTTTTTTATCGGTTTTAATATGCGATTTAAATGTTCGAGTAGAAACAAATTCTCCTAATTTATGTCCAACTAATTGATCAGAAATAAAAACAGGAACATGTTGTTTTCCATTGTAAACAGCAATGGTATGACCTACCATATTCGGAAGAATAGTTGAACTACGAGACCATGTAACAATGGTACTTTTTTTGCCACTAGCATTCATATCATCAATCTTTTTTAATAAATGATATGCGACAAAAGGACCTTTTTTCAGGGATCTTGGCATATATAATTTAGTTATATTAGCTTTATTTTTTAAATAGTGTAGTATTATCTACGACGAATTATGTAAGAATTACTTGCTTTCTTCTTCTTACGAGTTTTAATTCCTAATGCAGGTTTACCCCATGGCGTTAATGGTCTTGAACGACCAATTGGAGCACGACCTTCACCACCACCATGTGGGTGATCACATGGATTCATTACTGAACCACGAACTACAGGTCTTCGACCTAACCAACGAGTTCGACCTGCTTTTCCACTTCTTACTAAAAAGGCATCATTGAAACTAATTTCACCTACGGTTGCAAAACATTCTTTTCGAATTAAACGAACTTCTTTTGACGGTAGACGTAACGTAACGTAATCACCTTCTTTGGCTAAGATTTTTGCGGATGTACCTGCAGCACGAACGATTTGACCACCTCTATTAGGAATTAATTCAATATTATGAATCGAAGTACCTAATGGAATTTGTTCTAAAGGTAAACAGTTGCCAATTGCAAATGGTGCATCTGGACCAGAAATAATAGAATCACCTACAGTAATTGTATTAGCGTGTAAGATATAACGTTTCTCACCATCTACGTAATTTAATAAAGCAATTCGGGCATTACGGTTTGGATCATATTCAATCGAGGCAACAGTTGCTTCGATATTATGTTTATTACGTCGAAAATCAATTTCTCGGTATTTTCTTTTATGACCACCACCTCGGTGTCGTACTGTAATTACACCTCGATTATTTCGACCTTTATTACGTTGATTCTTTCTAATTAAAGTTTTTTCTGGTTTTGCTGTTGTAATTTCATCAAATGATGATAGTGCACGGTTTCTTGTTCCTGGTGTATATGACTTATAAAGACGAATACTCATAAACTTTTAATGATTATAGTTTTTAATTTTCTGCAAATAAGTTTATTGTATCACCTTCGGATAAAGTTACAATCGCTTTTTTATAGTGTGATTTCCAACCAACATATTTTCCTACACGTCTTTTTTTCTTAGGAAGATGGCAAGTATTAACTTTTATCACTTTTACATCAAATAGATATTCGATTGCTGCTTTGATTGTAATTTTATCTGAGTGAGGATTTACAATAAAACTATACTGATTATTTTCTAATAGTCTTGTAGCTTTATCGGTAATAAGCGGATACTTAATGTTATCTGCACTACTACGATTAAAATATGAAGAATCAACCACAATACATCTCCTTTATCACATTTACTGCTAATGGTGTTAATATAATTTGTTTCGCTTTTAGTAAACTAAGAGTATTTAGATTTGATGCTAAAATTAATTCAACATTTTTTACATTACGTGTTGCTAATTTTAAATTATCTGTTTTTTCTGAAACAATTATAAGCGTCTTTTGACTTAAATCAATATCGCATCGATTACAAAACTCTGAAAATACTTTTGTTTTTGGAGTATCTAACATATTTTCAATGCTATCTACAACTGAAATGATGTTTCGTTTGTTGTACAATAAGGTTTGTAAAGATAAAAGTCTTTCTTTTTTGTTTAATTTTAGTGAGATTGTTCTTGGTTTTGGACCAAAAATAACACCCCCACCTTTCCATAAAGGTGATCTATTTGAACCTGCTCGCGCGCGGCCTGTTCCTTTTTGACGCCATGGTTTGCGTCCACCACCTCGAACTTCACTTCGAGTTTTAGTCGAAACCGTTCCTTGTTTTTGCTGAATTTGTTGTCTTGAGATATCTTTGTGAATTAAATAATTTCCTGAAGTGTCAAGAACATTTAATTCTAATTTTTGTTGTTCATTCAAGATCTGACCATTAGTATCCAGCACATTGTAGGTTACAAATTTTTGAACAGTCATAATTTATTTCACGGTATTCATTTTTGATTATATACAAATTTATTTTGAAGGAATAATACTTAATAAATTTCCTGGTTTTCCAGGAACTGAGCCTTTTACGACTAAAATATTTTCTTCAGCATTTACTTGTACAATTTTTAATTTCTTAATATTTGTAATTTTATTTCCTAATTGTCCTGCCATTCTTTTACCTGGTAATACTCGACCTGGAGTAGTACCCATACCAATTGAACCTGGTAATCTATGGTTTTTTGAACCATGCGTCATTGGACCTCTCGCAAAGTTATGACGTTTTTGTAAACCAGAAAAACCTTTACCAGAACTTTTACCTGTTATATCAACAAGTTGTCCAGAATCAAAGGCCTCTACATTTAAGATTTGACCCACTTGAAATTCTTCTGGATTATTAACTCGAAATTCTTTAAGATATTTTAAGGGTTGAATATTTGATTTTTGTAAATGACCTAATTCGGGTTGTGTTAATGATTTAGTTGATACATTACCATACCCAATTTGAATTGCATTGTAACCATCTGTTAAAATAGTTTTAACTTGAGTAATTACGCAAGGGCCAATTTTTAAAACAGTAACAGGAATAATGTTACCAGTTTCATCAAAAATTTGAGTCATACCAATTTTATTGCCTAATAAACCTAAAGACACAATATTTCTCCAATTTTATAGATATATTAACGCTTATATTTTTAATTTCAGAATATTAAAAAATAAAACAATCAGAATTGTTAGATTTGTAGTATTAATTTATTGATTTTTTCTGCTGATGTCTAGATGTGTAACTATTACACTTTTATGTAAATTTTCATAATTTTTCGGTTCATATAGTTCTATTATTTAAAAGGAAATATATTATCCTTATAAAAAAACTATGTAATAAATGAGGTATTATGGGAAAAGTTGTAGGTATTGATTTAGGAACAACAAATTCAGTAGTAGCTGCAATTGAAGGTGGTAAGCCAACTGTAATTACAAATGCAGAAGGTTTACGAACAACTCCATCAATTGTTGCATATACAAAAAAAGAAGAGTTATTAGTAGGCCAAATTGCTAAACGCCAAGCTGTTATTAATCCAGAAAATACATTCTTCTCGGTAAAACGTTTTATTGGTTCAAAAGTAGGTGAAATTTCTGCTGCATCAAAAGAATTACCTTATAAAGTAATTGAAGATAGTAGTGGAAATATTAAAGTTAAATGTTCATCATTGAACAAAGATTTTAGCCCTGAAGAAATTTCAGCACAAGTATTACGAAAGCTAGTAAATGATGCTAGTAAATACTTAGGTCAACCGGTAACACAAGCCGTTATTACTGTTCCAGCGTATTTTAATGATTCACAACGCCAAGCCACAATCGATGCAGGTAAAATTGCTGGTGTTGAAGTATTAAGAATTATTAACGAACCAACAGCTGCATCATTAGCTTATGGTTTAGATCAAAAAGAGCACGAAACAATTTTAGTTTTTGATTTAGGTGGTGGAACATTTGATGTATCAATTTTAGAAGTTGGTGATGGTATTTTTGAAGTATTATCTACTGCTGGTGATACAAATTTAGGTGGTGATGATTTTGACAAGGCTTTAGTTAATTGGTTAGTTGCCGATTTTAAAGCTGCTGAAAATATTGATTTAACAAAAGATATCCAAGCTTTACAACGATTAACAGAAGCTGCTGAAAAAGCTAAAATGGAATTATCGACTGTTACTAAAACGAAAATTCATTTACCATTTATTACAGCAGATCAAACGGGACCAAAACATATTGAAACTGAATTAACACGAGAAAAATTTGAAAACTTATGTAAATCATTAATTGATCGTTGTCGTATTCCAGTTGAAAAAGCTTTAGCTGATGCAAAATTAGATAAATCAAGTATTAATGAAATTGTATTAGTTGGTGGTTCTACACGAATTCCAGCAATCCAAGATTTAGTTGAATCTATAACAGGTAAAAAACCAAATCAAACTGTAAATCCTGATGAAGTAGTAGCTGTAGGTGCTGCTATTCAAGCCGGTATTCTTGCAGGAGAAATTAGCGATATTTTATTATTAGATGTAACACCTTTATCATTAGGTGTGGAAACGTTGGGTGGTGTTATGACAAAAATTATTGCTCGAAATACAACTATTCCAACGAAAAAATCAGAAATGTTCTCAACAGCAGTTGATAATCAAACGAATGTTGAAATTCACGTATTACAAGGTGAACGCGAATTAGTAGCTGATAATAAGAGCTTAGGTAATTTCCGATTAGATGGAATTCCAAATGCAAGTCGTGGTGTTCCACAAATTGAAGTAACTTTTGATATCGATGTAGATGGTCTTCTTTCTGTTAAAGCTAAAGAAGTTGAAACTGGTGTAGAGCAATCAGTAACAATTCAAGGTGCTTCAACTTTAACTGAAAATGAAGTAGAAGAAATGGTTAAAGCTGCTGAAGAATATGCAGCCATTGATCAAGAAAAAAGAAAAAATATTGATCTAAAGAATAATGCAGAATCATTATGCTACGAAGCTAATAAACAATTACTTGCTGTTAAAGATAATATTGCGCCAGAAAAAGAGCAAAGTATTACAAAATTAATTGAAGATATTAAGAGCGATCTTGAGACTGAAAATTTTGATGCAGTAACAAATAAATTAGAAGAATTAAAAATGGGAATGCAAGAACTATTACAAGCAGCCGCTCCAACTGAGAATCAATAAATTTTACAAAATTTAAATACAAAAAAATTAATTAATAAATTGGAATGTAAAATATTCCAATTTATTTTTAAAAGTCTACATTTAATACTATTAATCTTGAATAATATTTGCTTTTTTTAATAAGCTAAAAACGGTTTCAGTTGGTTTTGCACCATTTTCTAACCATTTAGTAATTTTTTCAGCTTCAAAATGAGACTGTTTTGTAATAGGACTATAATATCCTACTTCTTCAATTGCTCGACCATCTCTTCTAGTTTCAGATGTCATAACAACTAATCGGTATGAAGGCTGTCGTTTTCGACCTACTCGTTTTAATCTTAATTTTAACATATTTATTTATAGTATTTTTTAATTACTTTTTATATTAAATTCGTTTGTCTTATTCTTTTTGTATTAAAAAATACAATAAAGGATAATCCGAATTAACGTCTTGAATAATACTCAATTACTAATAATTCATCTAATTCTAATAAAATATCATCTCGATTACAATAATTTAAGACTTTTGCTTCCATTTTTGTTTTATCAAAATTTAAATTTGAAGGAACATCTCCAAATCTAGTTGTCTTTAAATTTTCTTCAATAATATTCTTTGAATTTGTTTTTGGTTTAACTCCAATTACATCCCCAATTCGACATTGGAAACTCGGAATATCTAAAACCTCACCGTTAACAGTAATATGGCCATGGTTTACTAATTGACGTGCATTTGCAATTGTTGGCGCAAAACCTAATGTGAAACAAATAGTATCTAATCGCATTTCTAGCAATTGTAGTAAAATTAGACCTGTTACCCCTCTACGACGACGAGCTTCTTTTACATAACGGAATAATTGACTTTCAGTAACGCCATAATTAAATTTTAATTTTTGCTTTTCCTCTAGTCGTAATCCATATTCCGTCACCTTTTTACTGTTTCCACCAGTATTTTTTCCGTGCTGACCTGGTCTATCTTTTTTCTTTGAGACTTTTTGAGTAAAACCAGGTAAAGTCCCTAAACGTCTTGTAATTCTTAATCGCGGTCCACGATAACGTGACATAATAAACTTTATATTTGTAAAATAATTTTCTTAATATTAATTGTAGAATTTCTAAATAGGGCGAACGACCGGATTTGAACCGGCGAATGGCGGAACCACAACCCGCTGCCTTAACCACTTGGCCACGCCCGCCAGAAATAATGTATTCTTGATATAATAATAACAGGTCTTACTATTTAAAGTCTAGTTTATTTATAATAATAATAATTAACAAAAAATTTAAAAAATTTCTTATAAAATGAAATCTTTTTTTTTAAATGGGCAGAAGTATTGTACTTATGATCAGCCTAATCTCTTTGATTTACTTTCTTATTTTGATTACAATACGGCTTTATTAGTCGTTGAATATAATGCAGTGATTACATCAAAAAGTGAATGGAAAAATATTTTAATCTCAGATAACGATAAAATTGAGATTGTTACGATTGTTGGGGGCGGTTAGATAATTCTATATAAATTATAGAATTATCTAAATATTAAACTCTTTGAATAATCTCAAATTCTTCAATTAAACCTGATTGAATTGAATTTATAATTGTTTCTACTTCTGTAGTCCGTAAAGTTTTTTCTTTTGATTGGAAAGTTAATTGAATACATAAACTTGTCGAATCTAATGGGATAGATTTTCCTTTGTATTCATCTAATAATTCAATATCAGTTAAAACTTCAGTTCCTGTTTTTAATATTAATTCTTGTATTTTTTCAAATGTAATTTTATCTTTTATAATAAATGATAGATCTTTAACAATTTTCGGATAATAAGAATATTCTTTATATAATGGTAATAAATTATTTTTTAATTCATTTTTCAGAACATTAAAATCAAATTCAAATAAATAAATCTCTGAATTAAGATTTAATTTTTTTACAATAATTGGATGAATTTGTCCAAAAACACCTAATGTTTGACCATTTAATAAATTAAATTCTGCTGTTCGATACGGATGTAATAAATTATTAGATGCGTGTGAAATTGAATTTTTCCAAGTAATTGAGAGATTTAATTTTGTAAAAATATTGTCTAATTTTCCTTTCGCTTCAAACCAAGATAGATTTGTAGCAGTTTCTGACCAATTAGTTTTGGTATTAATTCCCCCAAAATTTCCACCGACATATTCTTTTTCAATGTAATTATTTTCCGAATCAGTTGCAAAAATATGACCAAATTCAAATCCTTCAATATTACGGTTTCCTTGCTTCAAATTTTCTTCAATTGTTTTTAAAAGATTTGGCAATAAACTTGTTCTTAAACTAGAACAATCCGATATTAAAGGATTAATAAGTTTTAAAGAATTTTCGTTATCTATTTCTGTTTTTACTAGTGAATATTGCATCAATTCATTTAATCCTTCACTTAAAAAACAAGTCGTTAATTTTTTACGAGTTTGATAACTGAAATCTTCAAGTCCAATTGTTTTCACAGCAGGGAGACAGCTAACAAAATTATTAAAACCATGTAAACGACCAATTTCTTCAATTAAATCAATTTCACGCGTTAAATCGTCAACTCTTGATTCCGGAATATAAACTTTCCATTTTTGAATTTCATGTTCAAATTCAAACGTAAAGTTTAGTCGTTCTAGATATGAAGTTATTTCCGTAACCTCAATATTAGTGGATTTAGTAGTTTTCTCTTGTTGTGTCGGCCCTAATATCTCAATAATATTTTGATAATGTAAATCAATTACTGGGATTTGTTTTACAGGAATTTGAGCTGCAGAATGAATTTTGTAAGTTATTGTTGGATTATTAATTCGTAATAAATTCAGTAAACGACATGTTGCTTCATTAAAACTAGAACTATTTAAACCTTTTTCATATCTTGCTGATCGATCTGTTCGTAAACCAATTTTTCTTGATGTTTGTCGAATTTTCTTTGAACCAAAAATCGAACCTTCAATCAAAATAGATTTTGACGTTGGCTCGTAACTAAATTCATTTACTGAATTTAAACCAGCAATACTTAAAAATGAATTATTCATTTTTAATATTAATGTATCTTTGTCTAAAGAATAACCAATATTCGTTTGATCAATTTCAGTGCCATTTGTTAAAGTAATAGTAAATTCTTCTTGTTGAAGTTTTTGCTGTATTTTATCAAGATCATAAAATTCAAATGGGTAACCAGTTTCCAGTAAAATATAATTTTGAAAATCTAATAAATTATTAACAGGTTCTATACCAGAACTTATCAATTTTTGTTTCAACCATTTTGGTGATTCGGAATTTTCAAAATTTTCTACAATAACAGTAATAAAGGTCGAACAATCATATTTATCAATAATTTGATTTTTTAAAAAAGCGTTTTGTAAATTTTGTTCGGGGTCAAATGGACAAACAGTATATGGATTTTCTGATGAGGGTTTATTAAGTAAAGCACCAATTTCTTTTGCAATACCTTTTGTAAAAATACTATCTGCCCGATTTGCAGTTGCTGATATTTCTAAAACTGTTTCCTTTGTTTTGCCAATTGATACTTCAAATGTATCTTCAACTTCAAATCCTCCAAGAGTTAATTTTTCTATTAACTCATCTAAATCAATATCTTCAATATTTACTAATTCGTTAATCCAACTAAATGATATAAGCATCTTTAATATTACTATGAACTTTTATATTTAAATTTAATTTGCTTTTGTAAAAACTAAACCATTACTTTCGCCATATCTTTCCATAAATCTCATAAATCGATCCCAAGTTTCAGGATTTTTCATAATATATATCGATTCAATAGCTTCAGGCTTACCATTTACGAATCTAGCATTAACATCGCGTGTTTCAAGTGTCCCTTCTTCGTCGACAAGATACATTCCTGTGATTTCGCCTTCTTTGGCTGTATTTTTATCAAGTATATTAGGATTTTTAAATCGAAATGTGGCAGTTCCTGTGCTACCATCTCGAGAGCGTGTTAATCGTACATCCGGAAGAACTTTTTCATTAAGTCCTTTTATAAATTGTATATTAGCTTCCATAATTTATATCTTTTATTTAATAAAAAAATACTTTTTCATTGAGTAGCATATTCAAGAATTAGATGTCATCATTGAATTGTTTTGTATAACTGGGGTGGCAGGATTCGAACCTACGAATGGCGGAGTCAAAGTCCACAGCCTTACCGCTTGGCGACACCCCAAAATAGTAATACAGTTAGAAGACCAAACAATTCTATAAAATAGATTAAGTCCGCAGATCTTAATATTGAAATTATTGGGCAAGAAGGGATTCGAACCCCTGACACCGTAGTTCGTAGCCACGTGCTCTAGTCCACTGAGCTACAAGCCCAAACTCTATTACTTATATTACATGATTATATTACTAATAAACATGAAAATTAGTAAAGCTTTAAAAAAAATTTTATCAATTTTGTTATTATGCTTGCAATCTTTTAATTATTTGATCTAGAGTATTTACTGAAACAATTTTGAGTTCAAACTATTTTAACAATTAATTACAAATTTTAATTTATGGCTAAGAAAATCTTATATCAAGATAACGCACGACGTGCTTTAGAACGTGGTATGGAAATAATGGTAGAAGCGGTATCAGTTACTTTAGGTCCAAAAGGAAGAAACGTTGTATTAGAAAAAACATACGGATCACCACAAATTGTGAATGATGGTGTTACAATCGCAAAAGAAATTAATTTAGAAGATCATATCGAAAATACCGGTGTTTCTTTAATTCGACAAGCAGCTGCAAAAACAAATGACGTAGCTGGGGATGGTACGACTACAGCTACGGTTTTAGCCTATGCTATGGTAAAAGAGGGGTTAAAAAATGTTGCCGCAGGTGCTAATCCGATTTCGATTAAATTAGGGATGGAAAAAGCTTCACAATATTTAGTAACTCAAGTTAACGAGTTTGCACAATCTGTTGAAGATATTGAATCAATTAAGCAAGTTGCGGCAATTTCAGCAGGTAATGATGATGCTATTGGGTCATTAATTGCAGATGCGTTAGCAAAAGTAGGGAAAGATGGTGTAATTTCTTTAGAAGAAGGTAAAGGGATCACTACTGAACTTGAAATTACAGAAGGGATGAAAATTGAAAAAGGGTTCATTTCTCCATATTTCATTACTAATACTGATAAAATGGAAGTTGCCTATGAAAATCCTCTTATTTTATTAACAGATAAGAAAATTACTTTAGTTCAACAAGATTTATTACCAATCTTAGAACTCGTTACAAAAACAAAACGTCCACTTTTACTTATTGCCGAAAATGTAGAAAAAGAGGCACTTGCAACTTTAATTTTAAATAAATTACGAGGAATCGTAAATGTAGTTGCTATTAGAGCTCCAGGATTCGGTGAACAGCGGAAACTTATGTTGGAAGATATGGCAATTTTAACAGGAGGAACTGTAATTACCCAAGATGCAGGCTTAACTTTAGACAACATTCAATTAGATTTATTAGGTCAAGCTCGTCGGGTTATAGTTAATAAAGATAATACAACTATTATTACTGATGGTACTGAAAAAGAAATTCAAATTCGATGTGAGCAGTTACGTAAACAAATTAACGTAGCAGATACAGGATATGAAAAAGAAAAATTACAAGACCGAATTGCAAAACTTTCGGGCGGTATTGCGGTAATAAAAGTTGGTGCGGTTACTGAAACAGAGATGAAGGATAAAAAACTACGACTTGAAGATGCTATTAATGCAACAAGAGCAGCAGTTGAAGAAGGTATTGTTCCAGGTGGTGGCGCAACACTTGCACACTTGTCGGAAAATGTTTTAACTTGGGCAAAAAATAATTTAAAAGAAGATGAATTAGTTGGCGCAATGATTATTACGCGAGCGATTCTAGCGCCATTAAAAAGAATTGCAGAAAATGCAGGTATTAATGGTCCAGTTATTGTTGAACAAGTTCAACAACAAGATTTTGAAATTGGCTATAACGCAGCGAAAAATACTTTTGTGAACATGTATGAAGAAGGAATTGTTGATCCTGCAAAAGTAACACGTTCTGGTATTCAAAATGCAACATCGATTGCCAGCATGATTTTAACAACAGAATGTATTATTGTAGATCAAGAAGACACATAGAATTAATTCTAATAAAAAATTATTTAAACTAGCTTCATAGTTAAATAAATAAACTATGAAGTTAGTAATTTTGAAATAAATTTTAATTTTTATTTCTTATTTTATACTTTGGCACCATTCCATCTTTCTAGAACTAAAGTATTTGATCCATCTTCATTTTGTTGATATTTAATTGGTTGGAACCCAATTTTTTGACTTTCACCAATAATTGTTTCACCTGCATATTGTTGTCCAATTTTATCAATAAAACTTTCAACAGGGTAAGGTTGTTTCCAGTAACTCATGTCAGCAACCAATTCGTATTCTTGGCCATTCCAACAAAATGAAATATCATAACCATTCGGTTGAGCAATTACTAGATTGGCGTTATCTGCTTCGTTTTCAGATACCGGAACGACCTGTTTTTTATATTGTATATTTAAACGTGTTAAAGCTTTTTCTAAATAAAACAAATTTTGAAAACGGGTCTTCATGTTAGTAAAATGTGACATACTTTTCTTATCCAATTTATTAGGTATACTTAAAATAGATTATAGTTCTTAATTACAGGATTAAACGTCTATTTATAGTTTAATAATTTTAAAAAAATAAATGTAGTCCTAGTAAATAAATCGTAAAACTTTTAAAATAGTTTTAATTTTTAGATTTTATTAATTATAATATTATTTATTAATATCAGTTTCTGTATTTAAACTCATAAGATTTATATATAAAGGATTATCAATTATGGATACTCGTTTACTTGTAATTGCGGCACCTTTACTAGTTGCAGCATCTTGGGCTTTATTCAATATTGGCCGTTTAGCTATTCAACAAATTCAACGTCTTTCTCGTTAGGTTTTATTTCAGCCAAGAGTTATAATAAAGTTTCATTAAATGTTTGATTTTTCCCTACATTTTATTTTATAATGGCTTTATAATTTAATTCAATATAAAGAATTATGGCTGTCCCTAAAAAACGAACTTCAAAAGCGAAGAAAAACGCTCGTAAAGCTAACTGGAAGAAAAAAGCAGATAAGCAAGCACAAAAAGCTTTATCATTAGCAAAATCAGTTCTACGAGGTCAAACAACTAGTTTTATTTATAGTTTAGATGAGGAAGAATAAATTGTAAAAAAATTTATTCTTTCTTATTGAACCAAATAAAAGAATTTGAATAGGCATAAAATAAACATCGCGGGTGTGGCGGAATTGGTAGACGCGCTAGATTTAGGTCCTAGTAACTTTTGTTTTGAGAGTTCGAGTCTCTCCATCCGCAATTTCAAAAACTATCTATAAATTCAATCTAGAGCTAATTTATAATTTTTTAGAATGATACAAATGACTCTTCCATTTACCCTACAACAATTACGTATTATTAAAGCCATCGCATCTGAAAATAGTTTTACAAAAGCAGCCGAAATTTTATTTATTTCACAACCCTCTTTAAGCAAACAAGTAAAATTGCTAGAAAATCGATTAGGGATTCTATTAATTAATCGCGAAAATAATAAAATTTCTTTAACAGAAGGAGGAAAATTATTTCTTCAATATGCAGAACGGGTATTAGCCCTATGTGAAGAAAGTTGTCGAGCTTTAAATGATTTAAAAAATGGAGATAGAGGTAGTCTAACAGTAGGTGCTAGTCAAACAATTGGTACATACTTAATGCCACGTGTACTAGCTTTATTTGCCCAACATTATCCGCAAATTAACTTAAAAGTTCAAGTAGATTCTACCAGATTTATTGCAAAAAATGTTGTTAATCGAGATATTGATATTGCAGTTGTTGGGGGCGATGTTCCTGAAGATTTAAAAAAATATCTTGAAATTGAAAGTTTTGTAGAAGATGAGCTCACTTTAATAATTCCAAAATCACACCCATTTGCAACCAAAAACAAAAAATCAATTAATAAAGAAGATTTATATCATTTAAATTTTATAACATTAAACCCAAATTCGACCATTCGAAAGTTCATTGATAATATTTTAATCCAAAATAACATTGAAACAAAGCAGTTTAATATAATTATGCAATTAAATTCAATTGAAGCTATTAAAACTGCTGTTAGTTTAGGACTTGGAGCAGCTTTTGTTTCTTCTTCTGCTATAGAAAAAGAGATAGAATTAGAAACTATTGAAATTATTAGTATTGAAAATATTAAAATTACCCGGACACTTTCTATTATTACAAATCCAGAATGTTATCATTCAAAGGCTTTTGAATTTTTCTACAATGAGTTACGTAGTTTAAAAACTAATTCAACAGATTAAAAATATACAGTTATAATTAATTTGACAATTTTTGATTTTCTTTAGTAAAATTAACATTATTATACCAAAAAGATATTTTAAATTATGAAATATGCAATCGTTGAAATTAGTGGAAGACAATTTTGGGTAGAAACTGGAAAATACTATGATTTAAATCGAATTCCAACAAAATTAGATCAAGAAATTATTTTAAATCGTGTATTATTATTAAACAATGATGGTGAACTATTAGTAGGAAAACCATACCTTGATCAAGTACAAATTAAAGGTAAAGTATTAGAACACTTACGTGGTCGTAAAACAATTGTTTACAAAATGCGTCCAAAAAAGAAAACTCGTAAAAAACAAGGACATCGTCAACAATTAACACGAGTTTTAATTGAAGATATAAATATTGTTTAATAACTAAATAAATAAGGATATTTAAAGTATGGCACATAAAAAAGGGGCGGGTAGTACAAAAAATGGTCGTGATTCAAATGCAAAACGATTAGGCGTTAAAAGATTTGGAGGCCAAGTAGTTAAAGCCGGAAATATTTTAGTTCGTCAACGTGGAATGAAATTTAAACCCGGTGTTAATGTAGGGTGTGGTAAAGATTTTACATTATTTGCTTTAACAGATGGGACAGTTAAATTTGACCATAAAGATGCGTCAACTAAACGAGTAAATATTGTTTAGTTAGATAAGATTTTGCGCATCATTTACTTAAATAAACTAATATAAGAATTTAGGTAATATAAACTTATTAGGTTCCAAAATGTTAAAAAATTTATTTAATCAAAATTCGATAGCAAATAAATACAAAAATTTAGTTAGTCAAATTAATGCGTTAGAAGATACTATGCAAAAATTGACTGATTCGGAATTGAGAGCCAAAACGTTTGAACTAAAAAATCGATATAAAGCTGAACAAGATTTAACCCACATTATTGCTGAGTCATTTGCCGTTACGCGTGAGGCAAGTTTACGAACTCTAGGTTTAAGACATTTTGATGTTCAATTAATTGGGGGGTTAGTTTTAAATGAAGGTCGAATAGCAGAAATGCGAACAGGTGAAGGAAAAACATTAGTTGCAACTTTACCTGCTTATTTAAATGCATTGACTGAAAAAGGTGTTCATATTGTTACAGTTAACGATTATTTAGCTGAGCGTGACCAATTATCTATGGGTCAAATTTATCGATTTCTTGGATTAAATACCGGATTAATTCAGGAAAATATGACAGGGCAAGAAAGACAAAAAAACTATGACGCTGATATAACATATGTTACTAACAGTGAATTAGGTTTTGATTTCCTTCGAGATAATATGGCTTTAAATTTAAAGGAAGTTGTTTTACGACCTTTTAATTATTGTATTGTTGATGAAGTTGATTCCATCTTAATTGATGAAGCTCAAACGCCTTTAATTATTTCAAATACGGTAGATACTTTTATTGATAAATTTATTGTAGCAGCTGAAATAATTGAATATTTAGAAGTCAATATTCATTTTAAAGTTGATGAGAAAAAAAAGAATGTTATCTTAACAGAACAAGGTACAAATCAAATTGAAAAGATTTTAAATGTTGAAGATCTTTATAATTTAAATGATCCTTGGATCCCTTATATTATTAACGCTCTTAAAGCTAAAACATTATTTTTCCGGAATGTAAACTACATTGCACAAAATAATCAAGTAATCATTGTTGATGAATTCACTGGTCGAATTATGCCAGATCGTCGTTGGAGTGATGGTCTACATCAAGCTGTCGAAGCGAAAGAAGGTTTACCTATTCGTGAAAATACACAAACAGTAGCTTCTATCACATACCAAAATTTCTTCTTATTATACCCAAAATTATCTGGTATGACTGGGACAGGAAAAACAGCTGAACTTGAATTTGAAAAAATTTATAAATTGTCTGTTGATGAAATTCCAACAGCTCGTCCTGTTCTGCGTAACGATTTGCCTGATTTTATTTATAAAGATCAACTTTCAAAATGGAACGCTATTGCAAAAGAATGTAAAGATATTTCAAAATCTGGTCAACCAATTCTTATTGGTACAACGACAGTTGAGAAATCAGAAATGTTAGCTCAATTGTTAAAAGAATATCAACTATCTTTTCAACTTTTAAATGCAAAACCAGAAAATGTTCGTCGTGAGTCAGAAATTGTAGCTCAAGCGGGTAAAAAAGGAAGTATAACGATTGCTACTAATATGGCAGGTCGAGGTACTGATATTATTTTAGGAGGAAATAGTGAATTTACTATTCGAAAACAACTATATAATATCTTAGTTACTTATAAAAATAGACGAAAATCAAATAAAAAGGTTGGTATTTTTCCATTACTACCTGATTTAGCATTAGCATCACAAAAATTCTTGAGTGTATTAAATACATTAGTTACAAATAAAGAATTTTTAGCTTTATCGGATACTGAGATATTAAAGATTTTAAATGAAAGTGATCAACTCCGTGTTTCAAAAAATAATTATGAGAATTCAATTAAATTTTTAGTAAAACAATTGTTATTATTTGAAAAAAAAGATCAAATAATCGAAAATTCAATTGTCAAAAATTTAGGGGGTCTTTATGTTATAGGAACAGAAAGAAATGACTCACGTCGTATCGATAATCAATTAAGAGGTCGCTGTGGTCGGCAAGGAGATCCTGGTAAATCTCGTTTCTTTTTAAGTTTAGATGATAATTTACTTCGTCGATTTGGTGGAGCAAATATTCAAAATTTCATGCAGAATCAATTACTAGATGATGATCCATTAGAGTCTAATTTATTAACGAAAAGTTTAGACTCAGCTCAAAAGCGTGTTGAAGAACAAGCTTATGATGCTCGAAAATATTTATTTGATTATGATGATGTCTTAAACAAACAACGAAACGTTGTTTATTACGAAAGAAGACAAATTTTGGAAAGTAAATCAGTTCGAGATAAAATTTTGGCTTATGGAGAACAAGTAATCTCTGAAATAGGAACTGAAATAAGAGAAAAAAATTTACAAAGTGAAAAAGCAATTTCTTTATTAGAAAATTTATTCGGAACAAACTTAGTCCTAAATTTATTTGCTAAATTTAATAATAATTCTATAAATTTTGATTTAGTTGAATTAGAAACGTATTTGTTCCAAGAATTTTGGTTATGCTACGAAGCAAAAGCTTTAGAACTAGAAGTTCGTCAACCAGGAATTATTCGAGCTCTAGAGCGTACCTTAATTTTAATCTATATTGATATTACTTGGAAGGAACATTTACAAAAGATGGCATTATTACGTGATGCTGTTGGTTGGCGTGGTTATGGACAAAGAAATCCTTTATTTGAATACAAAGAAGAGGCTTATGATTTATTCCAGATTATTGGACAAACAACACGCCATTTAGTTATTTATGATTTAATAAGATCATCAATGTTATAAAAATAGTTCAAATATAAAATAATAATAAATTACTTATGACAAAACGTACATTATCAAACAAAAGTCGTGTTTCAATTTTAAAATGCTCGGGATTCCGAGCACGCATGGCTACAGCTCAAGGACGTAAAACTATTAGAAAACGTCGTCAAAAAGGTCGTAAACAATTAGCAATTCAAAAATAACTTGCTGACTATTAGAGTAAGCTAATTAATTCTTACTCTAATAATAAACAATTTTTTATTTAAAATTAATATAATAGTAAGTTAATTTATTGAATTCTTAGGTAATTTTTTATGAATTTTAATGACGAATTAACTCTTTTAGTAAAAGCGCGTTATCCGGTTATTTATATAAATACAATTGAAGAAGATCGTGTTGAATATGTTATTCGAAAAAACATAAAAACAAATCTAAATCGTAGTATATATACTTGGGATTTTGTTGACGGATATACAAACAATCCAAATAATGATGGTTTTGGTAAACGAAATCCTTTACAAGCCTTAGAATTAATTGAACGATTAACATCGGAAACTCCTGCAATTTTTCTCTTAAAAGACTTTAATCGATTTTTAACAGACGTTTCTATATGTCGAAAATTAAAAAACATTAGTAGGGTTTTAAAATTACAACCAAAAACAGTTATTATTATTGGTTCAGAGTTAAATATTCCTCGAGAACTTCAAGATTTAATAACAGTTTTAAATTTTAATTTACCTCTTGAAAGTGAAATTCATCAAGAATTAGAAAGATTAACTACTTCTTTAAATATTAAAATTGAGGCACAATTATTAGAGAATTTAACTCGAGTATGCCAGGGTTTATCTCTAGAACGAATTAGACGTGTATTATCAAAAATTATTGCTACTTATAAAACTATCGATGAAAAAAGTATTCCAATACTATTAAGTGAAAAAAAACAAATTATTAGTCAAACTGAAATTTTAGAGTATTGGTCGAGTAATGAAAATATTCAAAAAATTGGCGGTGTAGAAAATTTAAAAAATTGGTTAAAAAAACGAAAATCTTCATTTAGTATTCAAGCATCCAATTATGGTTTACCCACACCACGTGGTTTATTATTAATTGGAATTCAAGGAACTGGTAAATCTCTAACATCAAAAGCTATTGCAACAGAGTGGCAGTTACCTTTATTAAAACTTGATGTGGGGAAACTTTTTGGTGGAATTGTTGGGGAATCTGAATCACGCCTTCGTCAAATGATTGAATTAGCAGAAACCTTATCACCATGTATTTTATGGATTGATGAAATTGATAAAGCTTTTAGTGTGAATGATAGTAAAAGTGATAGTGGTACTAGTAATCGAGTTTTGGCAACTTTTACTAGTTGGCTGTCGGAAAAAACAAAACCAGTTTTTGTTGTCGCAACCGCAAATAATGTTGATTTATTACCACTAGAAATTATTCGAAAAGGACGATTTGATGAAATTTTCTTTTTAGATTTACCACGATTAAAAGAACGTGAAGATATTTTTAAAATTCATATTCAACAGTTTCGACCAAAAACGTGGACACTATTTGATTACCCTCAATTAGCTCAATTATCAGAATCATTTTCTGGAGCTGAAATTCGTCAAAGTATTATTGAAGCGATGCACCACGCTTTTTATGAAGAAAGAGAATTTACAACTGAAGATATATGCCAAGCATTAGAAGAACTAATTCCATTAGCTCAATTAGAAAATAGTCAGACTCTAAAATTACAAAGTTGGGCAAGTTCGGGCCGTATACGTTCAGCATCTACAAAAGATATTTATACAATGTAATTTATTTTATGAAACAAAGATTTTTCAGATCGGTGGCAGATCTTCGATTTGCTATTGCAATATTATTAATAATAGCGTTTTCTAGTATTATCGGAACCATTATTGAGCAGGATCAATCTATTGAAACCTATAAACTAAATTATCCAATAACTAATCCGGTTTTAGGATTCTTATCATGGAATATTATTCTGAAATTTGGATTTGATCATGTTTATAAAACTTGGTGGTTTATTAGTTTTATTTTTATGTTCGGAACAAGTTTATTAAGTTGTACTTTCTTACAACAAGTTCCTTCACTAAAAATTGCTCGACGATGTCAATTTTTCCGAACTACACAACAATTTAATCGCTTAAATATAACAAAAAATATTTCACATTTGAACTTAGCACAATTGCTTTTTAAAATAAAGGACCGTCAATATTCAATTTTTCAACAAAAAAATATCGCTTATTGTTATAAAGGTTTAATTGGAAGAATTGCGCCGTTAATTGTTCATTTTAGTATGATTTTAATTTTATTAGGTTCAGTTTTAGGGGCTATAGGAGGTTTTAAGGCTCAAGAGATTGTTCCAAAAACTGAAACTTTTCATATTCAAAATATTTTAAGTAATGGTCAATTTACTTTAATCCCAAAAACATCAGCACGAGTAAATGATTTTTGGATTACATATACTAAACAGAAAACTGTTAATCAATTTTATTCTCAAATTTCGATTCTTAATAACGACGGTAATGAAATTCGACAAGAAACAATCTTTGTAAATTCTCCTGCTCAATATAATGGGATTACGTATTATCAAACTGATTGGAATTTAATTGGTTTACGAGTAAAGGATAAAAATCAAATTCCTGTTCAATATCCATTAACAAGTGTTTTAAATGATCGTGATAAAATTTGGTTATCCTGGGTTCCACTTAATTCGGACTTAACGGATGGGTTTACTCTTTTAATTAATAATTTACAAGGTTATTGCTCAATATATAATAAATTTGGTGATTTTATTGGAAATTTAGAATTAAATGAGACATTAAATGTAAATTCTTTTTTAACTTTAATTGATATTATTAGTTCAACAGGTTTACAGATAAAAGCTGATCCAGGAATTCCTGTTATTTATGCAGGATTTGGCTTTTTAATGATTAGTACTTTAGTTAGTTATATTACTTACTCACAAATTTGGATCGTTAAAGATCAAAATAATTATTATATTGGAGGTAATACAACGCGCGCTACGTATGATTTTGAATTGGAATTTTTTAAAATAACAAAATAAATTCAGCATTTATTAGTTTTTTTGTTATATCTGTCTTATAATTAAAAGTAACAAGTGTCTAGCTTGGGAAGAATAAAAAATATAAAAATGTTATTATGACAGCAACTTTAGAAAGACGCGAAGGCGTTTCATTATGGGAGCGCTTCTGCGCTTGGATTACAAGTACTGAAAACCGTTTATACATCGGTTGGTTTGGTTGTTTAATGTTCCCTACATTATTAACAGCTA